>Ga0209187_1000118_pt1 | contig 176259 bp, 106 predicted proteins | sample BantaG_FD_187430 | JGI IMG/M metagenome (GOLD analysis project Ga0209187, IMG submission 187430) | Marine algal microbial communities from Bantry Bay, Ireland - BantryBay_4 metaG (SPAdes) (version 2) | ecosystem: Host-associated > Algae > Red algae > Unclassified | place: Bantry Bay, Ireland...
ACTGATAGGCTCCTTTGATTTTCCCATTTTTAAAATGTCGCCAAGCTGTGCGGTAGCTTACACCTTGCTGTTTGGCCCATTTTGATAGTTTCATAATGCAAATATAGTAATATTTGTCCATATTTATCTTTATATGACTATATTTTAACTAAAAGAACTTAACCCTGCGCTTTATCATAAGCCTTGTTGGTTCCAGGTTTACCTTTGTTTGCATTTCCCTGATTGGCCGCATTGTCCTTTGGATTAATTTTTTTCTTACTCATAATATTAAATTTATTGGTTAAAAAATACAGAGAGTAATATTTTAAATATATTCACAATATTTAACCCTCTACATATCAAGACCCAATAAAACAAAATATGTTGCTTGATGATGTTTTTTTATATACCCTATAATTTCCACCACCACCTTCGATAATGCCCAACAAATTATAAAAACTTCACTTTTTTTGAATTATCAGGCAACACATCTAAAATTACCTGGCTCTATTTAAATATAACAACTATAAATCATATATTTGAGTGCAGAGAAGATGACAGTTATCCTTATCTATCTAAACTAGAAGAATATGATTGAAATTTAAAAGGTAAATGGAAAATTATGAAACTCAATAAATTTTTAATTTTTATATAAAATAAAATATTTATGAAGTTTGGCTTAATTATTATTTCAATTCTTACAAGCATTGGTATTAATGCACAGGATATTTACAAAACTCCGTCAGGAAAAAAGTATCACTTATCCACTTGTAGAATGGTTGAAAATGTTTCAGAAAAATTGAAATTAAACGATAGTGATGTATCAGAATATCATCTTACACCTTGCAAAATTTGCAAACCTCCTGCAAAGAATTATTTAATTAGCAGTTATGGTACAACAAATAAAGCAGTAGGAGAAACAGCATCCCAAAGGTGTAGAGGGCATACTCAAAGAGGTACAAGGTGTAAACATATGACAAGTATTGCAAACGGCTATTGTTATCAACATACAAGTCAAAATTCATCAGGAAATATTAAAAGTTTAACATATTCAAACACTACTAAAAGCTCAACATATTCAAACACTACTACTTCATCAACTTGTGGAGCAAGAACTAAATCAGGTGGGGCTTGTAAAAGAAAAGTAAAAGGTTTTGGTTTCTGCTATCAACACAAATGAGATTAAAAAAAGTACAGGCGTCGATAGGAAGATGTTTGTACTATTATATAATATTATTTCACAATTAAATACTTAAATTATGTCTAAGACAAAGAAAACAGTTCCAAATTTGCCAAGTAAAAAACAAGGAAAGCCATCAGGCCCTGGAAGAGGAAATGCTGATCCTAAACCTAAAGTAGTAAAAAAAGGTAACTAGCCTACATAATATTAAATAGCCAAATAATGGATTGATCCATTATTTGGCTGTTTGATTATATCAAACTCTTCCTCCCAAAATCAAAACAATCGAATTCACTTTCTTTGAGCAATTTTTCGAATGCCATACCACCTTTCTCTTTTTTGTAATTCAATTCGCTTTCGGAAATGGGGATCGCCTGAATCCAATGAACGGTTTTCGTTTGATAAACAACCGCCTTTAATTTATCTTCCCATAAAAAAGGAGAGGTAAAATAAACATGCTTCATTTCACTATCAGGATAATAAGTCTCTATCATTTTCATAAAAACAGTTCCAGGCTGACATTGCCATTTATCTGTCATTATATAGAAAGAACAAGTGGCAAGCAAATTTCTAACAAGATCAAATTCTTTACTCCCAACCATCAATAGTTCAACTGGAATATTCATAGAGCCACCATCCGTTCTTGCAATGACATTTGGATAATCTGATAGCCCTATCGTTCCATAAAATTTTAGCTGCTCATTTTGTGGATCGTCACAAGTAAAAACATCTGAAGATAGTTTTTTTTCTTCATCCCAAAATCGTTGTACTGTTCTGTTTGTACCAACTAGGTCTGTAATGTATTTAGCGAGGTCTTTATTTTCAATGCTGATTGACATGGCGAGCTATCTTAATGAGTAAATTTAAAAGAAAAAGCCCGCAAACATATTGTTTACGGGCTTTTCAGTGACTGAGCTGGGGCTCGAACCCAGGACCCACGCCTTAAAAGGGCGTTGCTCTACCAACTGAGCTACTCAGTCTCTCAAATCGTGGGGCAAAGATAGTATAAATTATTTTACATTTCATAAATCTTTAAAAACTTTTTTTAATTTTTTTCGTCAACACCTCGCTGTCTTTCTTTTTTTCCCTACCCTACCCTTGTCAATGACTTTTTGGATGTAATCTGTTGCCAAAGGAACCTTGCAAGCAGTGCCGCCCATTTCAACATTAACCTTACCAATCTTTTCAGCAATTTCTTGAGATTTTTCTGTCAACGCTTCAATGTATGTACCAACCGCAATGACAAAACCATTCATCACATGCCTAACTCTATTATCAGCCTTGTGAATGTCTTTTCCTACGGTATTTAATAATTTACTATACGCCTTGATGTCTAAATTTTCATCTTCATTCACACCTGCATAAGAAGACAGTGTCGCCCAACCAGCAGCAGCAATTCTTTCCTCTTTGGATTTAATCCATTTAAGCCCTAATTCAAAACCAAAATCAGTTTCTGAAGCAACCCAAGGCACAGCAAATTCACTCAAATAATACCAATAAGCTTTGTCCACCCAGCCTTCCAGTTGTTCTTGAGTAATTTTTTTCTCATCCGCCATTAAACCTGCCAAATACATGGCATCTGAATTGCCCGTTTCATAGAGTTCCAATGACAGTTCATGGTTTTTCTTTGTCTTCTTGAGAATTTTTTTAAGATCCCCCACTTTCACCCCAAAAAACGGTTCTTTGGCACCATGTTTCATCAATGTCTTTTTTGTATTCACATCTCCAAAATCTTCCAGTTGTTTAAGAACTTCTTTTGCATTCATATTTCGATCCTCTTTTTTGTTTCTTTACAAATATAATATTACCCATTTTAATTTCGTGCTTTTTTTGGGCTTTTGGCTGTTGGCCTTTGGCTGTTGGCCTTTGGCTTTTGGCTTTTTTAAATTTTGGTTCTTCAATTGTGATTAACTACAAAATCATAACTTTCAACTTTCCATCTTCAACTTTCAACCTTTTTAAGCCTGCCCCCAACTTGATTGAGGGAGCCTGCCCCCAACTTGATTGAGGGAGCCTGCCCCCAACTTGATTGAGGGAGCCTGCCCCCAACTTGATTGAGGGGACGGCGAGGATCATCTCCGATTAAGTAGTCTCCCCGCTGCCCGTTGCAATGTATGGAATGAATTGGAACGGGTTTTGGTCGTTGGGGAGACGCGATGAATCGCGCCTTTACGGATTGCTGCGTTGCAAATTATTCCCCAATCATCTGTTCCAATTCATTCCATACATTTCCACTCGCATCGGGCGTAGTTTCGGATATTTAGCCCCTTCGTCGCCATATTAATCCTCCACACTTCCCACCACACTTTTATAATCAGGATACGTGAAAATTGAGCATAGTACAAACCTCATTTCTCAAACATTCTGCCGTTGCCTGAGGCTTATATAAAATCCCCTGATCTTTGATGATTACCCCAAGTTCAAATTTATTCTGCAAATCTTTGATGACTCCAAAAACTCGAAGGCAATCACATAATAATCGCTCCATCGGCAACAAAAACCAATTCTATTTCAGGCTTTGTAATTTTATCAATTTCTTCTTGTGGCAAACCTTCATCTTCGGCAAAGTGTCGCAGTGTTTCAACAGAAGTCGTATCAATTTTTGCAATTCCCTCCACTACAGCCGTTTTGCCATTGCAATCTTTGGGCACAAAAAAATCGTAATCTTTAAATGTAACACGCATTGTTTTATCATCGCCACGTTTTAAAGTCATCCAACAACCTTTCACTTTACAAACAGCCTCCACTTCGCCTTTTACCTTGGCGGACATTTCTTTCTTGCCCTTCATATTTGTCATTAATTGAGCCACTGATAATGCGCCAGCTTCTTCAATCTTTTTTCCGTGAAATGTTTCTCCATTGGCTCCAACAGAAGCAGGAGCAGATTTATCAGCACAGCCAAATAATAGCCCAAGCAAAAGGATTGCAGCAAAGCAGTATTTTATTGAATAGTTCATAACAAAAAATTTAGTCTAAAATTAAAAAAAATCCAAAATCATAGCTTAAATTTAACACAAAATCACAGACTATTCTATCGCTTAGAATTTTTCTAAGAGGAAAGTCCGGACAACATAGAGCACCACAGTTCCTAACAGGAACCTGTTTTTGAAAGAGATTTATCTCCTCAGAAATACGAGCCAGTGCCGCAGAAAATTTCTATCTCATTGTGGGATAGGTGAAAATGCAAATTTGCAGGTTGATATGGCGACATATTAATTGGGTAAACCTTGTGGGTTGAAAAACCAAATAAACCGATGCTTGAGGGCTGCTCGCTCAAAACTCATTTTATGGGTTGCTTCGGAGGGTAGGTTGTTAAAGATTGCAGGCAACTGTGATATTAGATAAATGATAGAACACGACAGGATCTGGCTTATCGGTCTGTGGTTTTTTTATAATGCTTGAATGCCTGAATGCGAGAATGCGAGAATGTTTTTGAGTGTTATTGCCACACGATTAATGTTACAATGCTTCAATGACACAACTGGAGCATAAAGGAATTATTATACATTAAACATCATACATTCTCGCATTCAAGCATTCTCGCATTCTCGCATTCTCGCATTCAAGCATTCAAGCATTCAAGCATTCTCGCATTCTCGCATTCAAGCATTCTCGCATTCAAGCATTCTAAAACGTCTGTTTCTGTCAAATTTTTCAAGTTTTCACAAATCTATTGGCTTAAATTTCTTTGAGCTATAAATTTTTATTATATTCATAGCATATTGTTGATATACTAACCTTGCATTTAGGGATAGAAAACAAATAACTGTCCGTTTTCATCTTCGATATTTTCCAAAATACCTCGTTAGAAAGCCTCGCCAGAGCCCTGCTATGTCTACGTTTTCTGTCTTGTATTTTAAAAAATCTCTTTGTTGAAAATCAGACATTTATTTATCATCTATCCCTTAGGTATCAAATAGTTTCTGTGTCTAGATTTAATATATTTTCACTTCTAAGTAAAGTGAAAATAATAAATTGGACCAGGTTGATAAAATATTTTTTCCTTATACAAAGAAGGAAGAGCATTGCATAGCAGGGCTACGGGATGCTTTTCATGATACAGTATAAGGGAAAAAGATGAAGTCAAATGGTCTAAGTTATTGTTTTCGCTTTACTAATATAAAATTTAAATCTTATGAAAACTTTTAAAACGACAAACATCCGGAATATCACCCTGCTAGGGCACTCCGGATGCGGTAAGACAACTTTTGCGGAATGTATGCTGTACGAAGGAGGAATGGTAAAGCGAAGAGGTACAATAGCAGACAAAAATACGGTTTCCGATTATGGAGAACTGGAAAAACAAAGGGGAAATTCTATAACCAGCACACTTCTATGTACTCAATGGAAAGGTAATAAAATCAACATCATTGATACACCTGGTTTTAATGATTTTGTAGGAGAAGTAATTGCAGCATTGAGTGTTGCGGATACTGGTGTAATGTTGTTAAATACACAGAATGGAGTAGAGGTCGGAAGTGAAATAATTTGGGAATACACAGAGCAATTTCAAACACCAACCATATTCGTAGCAAATCAATTAGACCACGAAAAAGCAGATTTTGAGAAAACAGTTGAGCAAGCAAAAAACAGATTTGGAACCAATGTGACTGTCGTTCAATATCCATTGAATCAAGGAACTGACTTTGATACAATCGTGGATGTTCTAAAAATGACTATGTACAAATTTCCACCAGAAGGTGGCAAACCAGAAAAAATTCCAATACCAGAATCCGAAATGGGCAAGGCCGCCAAACTACACAATGACCTGATAGAATCCATTGCTGAGAATGATGAAGGGTTAATGGAAATTTATTTTGAGTCAGGCTCTCTTACGGAGGAAGAAATGACAAAAGGCTTGCAATTATCAATGGTCAAGCATGATCTTTTCCCTCTTTTCTGTTGCTCCTCTGAAAAAAATATGGGCAGTGGTCGTGTGATGGGATTCCTTCATGATGTTGCTCCATCTGCAAAAGATGTTCCTGCCGTTCAACGAAAAAGTGGCAAAACATTAGAGTGTGATAGCGAAGGTCCAGCAGTTGCATTTATATATAAAACAATATCAGAACCGCATCTGGGAGATATGTCTTTCTTTAAAGTTTATTCTGGTAAAATAAGCGTTGGAGATGAATTGGTAAACTCTGTAACAGGAAACACAGAGCGTTTTAGCCAACTGTATGTAATGAATGGCAAAACAAGAGATTCAGTGGATTCCTTTTCCGCTGGTGACATAGGTGCGACGGTAAAATTAAAAAGTACACATACCAATAATACGCTACACCCAAAAGGTCAGCCTTATAATATTGCGCCAATAGAATTTCCAAATCCGAGATATAGAGTTGCTGTTGATACTGGTAATAAAAATGACTTTGAAAAATTGTCAATGGCATTGCACCAAATCAAAGAAGAAGATCCAACCATTTTAATCCATCAATCACAAGAATTAAAACAAACAATTGTACAGGGACAAGGCGAGCTGCATTTAAACATGTTGAAATGGAAGATAGAAAACATATTTAAAGTGAAGGTAGATTTTGAAGAACCTAAAATTCCATACAGAGAAACCATCACCAAATCTGCAAAATCTAGCTATCGGCATAAAAAACAGTCGGGAGGCTCAGGGCAATTTGGAGAAGTATATATGTTGGTAGAACCTTACAGTGAAGGCATGGCACCACCACCCGATTTAAATGTAAGAAAAACAGAAGAAATAGACTTAGATTGGGGCGGCAAATTGGTTTTCAATAATTGCATTGTTGGAGGTTCAATTGATAATAAATATATGCCTGCAATTATAAAAGGCATTATGGAAAAGATGATAAATGGACCATTAACAGGTTCTTATGTAAGAGATATAAGAGTAAGTGTATATGATGGCAAAATGCACGCTGTTGATTCAAATGAAATGGCATTCAAACTTGCAGGTCAACATGCTTTTAAAGAAGCATTTGGAAATTGTGCACCACAAATTTTAGAACCCATCTACATGGTAACAGTCTTGGTTTCGCCAGAATCAATGGGAGATGTAATGAGTGATTTACAAAACAGGCGTGGAGTCATAGATGGAATGGAAGCTGATGGACATTATCAAAAAATTAGAGCCAAAGTGCCATTATCAGAAATGCACACATTTTCATCTACCTTGAGATCAATAACACAAGGAAGAGCAAACTTTAGTATGGAATATTTAGAATATGCTAATATTCCTCACGACCTTCAAACAAAATTAATCAACCAAAACTTAGAAGAAGTCGCGGAAAGTTCTTAAATTATATTTTTTGTTATGTTTCAATCTATAAATTTTAACTAAGTAGCTGATGAAACATTGAGATAAGTTCAATTATTCAAAAATAAAAGCACAGGGTTTTAACTTTTAAACGGTCTAGTCAAAATTCGGCAGACCGTTTTTTTTATAGCCATTTGCAACCAAGTCTCCATTAAAATCATCTTTAAAATAGAAAACCGCCAGATTAGTAAAAATCTGACAGAATTCATTTAAAAAGAGTCGTTTCTTTTAAGGAAGTGGAATAACAATCTGTTATTCTTCTTCTTCTTTTGATTGAAGCAAGTCTCTAGCCGCATCTAATATTCTTGTATCTTCTAATTGTACAATTCCCCCATCAGGACCCTGCTCTATATGCATGTCAGGTACAGAACCAGAATCAAAATGAGAACCTCCAAAATAATTTCTTACCCTTTCCTCAGTAAGTCCTAGTTTAGATGCAATAGTTTGCATCGCCCCATCAGGTAATTCGTCTTTGATTTTTCTTAAGTCGTTAAAAGTGATGTTCATTGGGTGAGTTTTTAGTTAAAAATGTAGTTGTATTATCGTGTAATTATAAGTTAATTTATGCAAAAAAAATACTGATTCCAAATTTTATATCAGATTAAGTAAAAAAAAAACATAATTATTGATTTTAGACCGTATGTTTTATTTTTTCCAAAAAAAACAACTATATTGATGTGTTATTTTTGACAAAAATCCATTCCACTATTCCAAACACCTTTGTTTACAGCAAAGTGAATCTTAGTAACGTTCAAAAAATAACTAATGCATCTAAGCTTCAATATTTTCCAATCTACTTCGTCAAAAATACTCGCCGTAGCCCTGCTATGCCTGCGTTTTTTTCCTCGTACATTGAAAAATCTTTTTGCTAAGATGCATAACTTATTATTTAAACGTTACTTAGAAAATTATTCTTTTCAAGTAGACCAAGGAATCTATCCAGCATAGATTATATTTGCATCAAATAATCAGCCAAATAAGGAAAATTTGAAATTAATAAAATTTTTAAAAATTGCATTTTCTGATAACATCTTGATTCAGAAGACTATAGGTTTACTGAAAAGTTTTAGTTTACCAGGCTTCAAAAGTGTGTCTTTATTTGAAGTGGGGAAATTTGTCTATTTTGAAACACTGAGAGATTCAATTCATATCAGAGCTGAATCTATAGCTTTCAATGTATTCCTGTCTTTCTTCCCAACCATAATCTTCTTTTTTGAGTTGACCTCTTTACTACCAGTTCAAACATTAGATTCTACCCTATTCGATTTTTTGAGAGACATTCTACCACGTTCTGCCTACTTTTTTATAACAGATTCGATAAAACAGATTATGGACCTGAATCCTATGGGTAATTCGGTTTCTCTGATCTTCCTGTTGTCCATCTTTTTTGCTTCCAATGGTGTCAACTCATTAATGACAGCATTTAGAAAACGCCCAAACCTAATTGAAAGACAAAGAAACTTTTTGCGACAACGCGGAATTGCACTTTTATTGACCCTCCTTTTGGCAGTAGTTGTAATCATAACCTTGACCATTATCATTACAGGACAAATTTATCTAAACAAATCACTCTTATTCTTTGGAATAGAAAAAGGGCTTAGTTATTTCATCATTCAATTTTTGAAATGGGTGATGATCTTTTTCTTAATCCTAAACTTTATCTCCATTTTATATTACTTTACACCAGCAGTAAAAGACAAGTGGAGCTATTTTTCCCCAGGATCTATTTTTGCTACTTTCCTGTGCATTGCCACCTCCGTTTTGTTTTCATTTTACATCAACAATTTCGGAAAATACAGTTTGCTCTATGGCTATGTTGGAACCGTAATGGTATTGATGATTTGGATTTATATAAACGCACTCATCATCATCATCGGTTTTGAAATGAACTTGGGAATTGATATTGGAAAGAGGGGGAAGATTGAGGTTAGAACTTAATCATTCAAATTGTCGCATCAACACATTGAAACATTGTAGCATTGAAACATTAATTTTGGGACCTGCCCTCAACTTGATTTTTTGGACGGCGAGGGTCATTTCCAATCGAGTTGCGGTCCGACGATTCGGCTTCCCGCTGTCCGTTGCAATGCATTGCATTTATTGGAACGGGTTTCAGCCCGCTGTGGAGACGTTGCATGCAACGTCTCTACAATCCTTCGTTGGAAATTCATTCCCAATCATCTGTTCCAATAAATGCAATACATTTCCACTCGCATCGGGCGTATTTTTGCAGGTTTGGGTGCGCTGTCGGTAAGTTTATCCTCCGTGCTTCCCTTGTTTTTATAGTTGGATTAAAGGTCATCCGATTTAGAATTACATAATAAAAAATTATTTTCAAAAACATTTGTTTCCTAATTGGGAAATATTTATCTTTAACAAAAGTAATAGATGAAGCAAAACTTTGAAGTCGAATTGTTGCCTGAAGCAATAGGTTTTTTGGATAATCTTGACGATAAAACACGAGAGAAAATTTACTATAATATCAAAAAGTCCCAATTCATTAACGACAAAGAGCTTTTTAAAAAATTGAGTGAATTTATATGGGAGTTTCGGACTTTATATAATGGCAAATCATATAGACTTTTTTCATTTTGGGACAAAACTAGCGAGGAAGAAACTTTAGTTGTTGCAACACACGGAATATTAAAAAAGACACAGAAGACTCCAAAAAAAGAAATTAAGTAACGATGAAATAATAAGTTCATCATTTCGACGAGCTTATTTTGTTTTTATTTATTTTTTAAAAATTCTTGTCGGTCCGACGTTCGGTAGCAGGGCTACGGAAGTATTTTTCAAAGATAAATAAGGACAAAAGAAGTCTGGTCCGACATTTCGGTCCAAATGAGGAAGTTATTGTTTTTTCGTTACTAAGAAAGCAGAGGATATAAGAAAGCAATATTTGGACTACAAAATAAAAAAGAAATGATTATGAAAAATAAATTCAAAACAGTTCCACTAGATACGATGATAGATAAACACATTGGCAAGCGTGGAACTGTAAAACGTGAGGCTTTTGAGAACGAGTTAAGAATCGATTTGTTAGGTCAGGCGATCAAACAAGCTCGACGAGAACGTAATTTGACACAAGAGCAATTGGGCAAACTTGTAGGAGTTCAAAAGGCACAAATTTCAAAAATAGAAAACAGTGTTAAAAATGCTCGTTTTGAAACTATCTTGAAAGTATTTGATGCATTAGGTGCTAAAGTAAGCTTTAATGTAGAGCTGAACAATAAAAATTTAGTGTATTAAACACGAAAATTAAACTAGTAAAATTATACACTGAAATTAAGTACCAATCTTTACAGTTCAAAAAAACCTAACCCACAACCCGACCAACAAATTCCCTATACCCATTTTGAGCACGCTCGATAACTGATAATTTGGAATTACCACTATCATAAGCGTTCATATCAGGATTGTAAGACCTTACATATTTATCACTCCAAAGAACGATTTCCATAATTATTGGAGCCAAGTCAATTCCTTTTTCGGAAAGTAAGTAAACATTTTCTTTTTTATTCTCAGGTAGTTTTCTTTTGGTAATTATACCAAGAGATTCCAATAATTTCAATCTTGTCGATAATAAGTTTGTAGCAATTCCCTCCTCGGATGCAGCCATCTCCTTAAATGTTTTCTTATGATGCATCAGCATATCTCTAATGATGAGCAATGACCATTTATCCCCTATCAAATCTAAGGCAGATGCTATAAGGCAGGAAGAGCGAAATTTTTCTTTCATATTCTTATCAAATTTTACTTTAAAATCTAAAGTAATTTATAACTTTACATTTTAAAGTAAAATTACAAATATTTTCAGTCATTTAAAAAATCAAAATCAATAATTATGTTAGCAGGACATTATTCTACCGCATTACTGGCACACCAAAAATTTCCCAAAGGAACATTATTGTTCTTTTTAATTGCTTCACAATTACAAGATTTATTATGGTTTGCTTTTCATTACTTAGGTCTTGAACCGACAGGTCCAGACGATGCATTGAATTCGACTTTAAGTAATATGACTGTCAATATGCTTTATAGTCATGATCTGGTTCCTCAAATTTTTTGGGCAATTCTGATATTTTTAACGGGAAAGTTCCTATTTAAGAGTACGCAAGTTGGATTGATGGGTGTTGCCTTGATCGTTGGACATTTTGTTTTGGACTTTTTTTCAGGTCATCCACACCATATTTTTGGAGAAGAAACTCATGACGTTGGACTCGGTCTTTATGCTACAAATGTCTATCTGGCTATCGGAATCGAAGCACTTTTCTGCGTAATTGCCTTATGGTATTTTTTCAGAAAAGAAGCCAAAACTGGGATTCAACGTACCTCAAAAAACAAAGCCGCAATTATAGGATTGTTTGCGTTTGGTATTGGTTTTATGTTGATCATTGCAACGACTTCATTTAGGCAATGGCTTAATATACCAGATTTTAACTTAGGGTTTAATTCAAATGTACCAACTTTAATCCTTACATACGTAGGAATGATTTTTTACTTGAATTATTTCGTACCAAAATTCAAGGTTGCGGAGAAGTTTTAAGAATTAATATTAGAAAATAAAACTACAGTCAACCATCCTACTTACAATATACTTGATGTTAGTCACAAACAAGTATAGCACAAACCTTATCAGATTTCGACCATAGTTCTTAAGTCTAAAGTTGGTTTTATTAAAGCTTGATAATTACATAAGCTCCAATCAGTGCGTTCTGTTGCTATTTATGATTATGTCCATAATGTGGCTCTCCTGGTTTTCTACCAAACTTATCAGGTTCACCTGAAGCGGGTTGTTGTTGTTGCGCATTGGCTGGCTTGGCTGAATGTGGCTCTGAAGAGGAATGACTGTGTCCGTAATGTGCCTCTCCAGGTTTTCTACCAAATTCATCAGCTTTAGCTGCTGGAGCTTTCTGCTGTTGACCTGCTTTTACCTGTTCTTTTTGCTGAACTTGGTCATTTCCGCTACTTTTTTGCTCTTCCGAACCACTTTGGTTACAACCCCAAGTAATCGATGCAGCTATAAGTACAATACCTGCAATTCTTTTAGTTTTCATCTTTTTCTAATTTTTATTTCTAAATTTTCCCTTCTAGCTGCTGTCTATTCTTGTTTTTATTTACTTTCGAATGAAAGGAAGTTAATACAAATATAACAAATTTTCTCAGAGCCACTTTAGTATTGAGGCAAACACAATCAGTTTATGCCAATTTGCGGTTTGCATTTGTAAATTTAGAAAAGGTCAATTATGAGTGAAGAATTGAAAGAAGAAATAATTGCAGCATTTCAGTTTCTATCAAAACAAAATTCAAAAGAACTCATCATTATAGATAGGATATCCACTAATCAGCAGAATTATGATAGGCATTTCACGACAACATCTCAATTAAAATTTAAGTTGAAATTTTTTGGAGTTAGGATTAGTGGGGGAATAGCAATGCTTGAAGGGGAAAATCAATATTTTGAATTTAGGACTGATTCAATCATTGAAATCACAAGATTGGACAATAGCATAAATTTGACGATTAGAATAAGAGAAGACGTGTATAGACAATTAGAAATAACAATAAAGCCTGTCATTGAGTTAGATGATTGACAGTCAAAATAACGTAAGAAAAGCCAGACAATTTTCACTGTCTGGCTTTTAACATTTAAGAATGTGTCAAGCGGAGAAAGAGGGATTCGAACCCCCGGTACCTCGCGGTACAATAGTTTTCAAGACTACCGCATTCGACCACTCTGCCATTTCTCCGCCGCAAAAGTAAGACAACTTTATTTAATAAAAAATTATTTTCGATAAAAATTTTTACATTCTCCAAATTTTAATATTTAATTAAATAAAAATCAGCATATTATAAAGAAAAAATAGAATAAGTTTTCAATTAGCATAGGGGTTACCAAGCAAAATGTGATCTCAAGTTTTACAAATCAATTAAACAGGTATCAAATATTTTGAAAGAAAGTTTTATCTTTCCAGCTAAAAACAAACCAAAAGATGCCAAACAAACTTCAAATTAAAATATCACTTTACTATATCCAACCAAGCATATGGAGAAGAGTGCTTGTAAGAGAGGATATAACTTTTAAAGAATTGCACGAAACCATTCAAGTTGCAATGGGGTGGCACAATGCACATCTCTACAGTTTCAATCTGGATGGTAAGTTTTTGGGAATACCTGCCGATGATGATGACTATTTAACGGATGCTTCTAGCCTAAAACTAACTGGTAACTTTGATAAAGAAAATGCAAGCTTAACTTATCAATATGATTTTGGTGACAGTTGGGATCATCAGCTACTGATTGAAAAAGTTGAGCCAATCAAACCTAAAGAAAAACTACCTAAATGTCTTGATGGAGAGAGAAATTGCCCACCTGAAGATTGTGGTAGCTTTCCTGGCTATGAAAATTTAGTAGAAATAATGAAGGACAAAAAACATCCTGAATATAAAGAAATGGTCAGTTGGCTTGGAGGGGTTTATAATCCTGAAAAATTTAGTTTAGCTGCGATAAACAAAAAACTGGCAAAAATGAGTTGAGAGTTTGTGTAGCTATCTAAGCAACACACATAAAGGTTCCATAAACCCATTCAAATGCAAAAGCTTCAAATACAAATGCAGGAAAATAGCTTAGCCTTGTGAAATTGTGTATAGTGTCAAATTTTCCTATATAATGTGATTCAGATGGAGATTGCCCAAAAACTAAATGCATTGAATACATACACAGATATTCTCCTACTTGAAAACAAAATCCATAGATAAAAATCCGCCAGATCCAATGTAATGGATAGACATAAGGAACGGCAACGTACAACCAAAAAGCTGTCAAAACAACACCGTAAACAAGTACGTATAATATGCTCCAATAACCAAAGAAACGGACATCCACCTTATCTTTGCCTTGTCTCAAAAACATTTCAATACTGTCATAAACTGAAGTAAAAAACACTTCAAGGAAACAACCAAATGCTGAAAACAGCAGACCTAGTTTTATAAATTCTATCATTGGTTTAATGTTTCCAATCTTCTTATGAGAGCTAGTTTTCTCGAATAGGTATTTTTAAGCTTTTCGACGTACTTTTCAAAATCACCCAGTTTTTTTCGATAGATTGCTAGTTCTTTTAAGTCTAGAATATTGCTCAAAGCATTATCATAGGATTTACCAGAACCATGACTAATCAAAGATTCAATTTCCTTTAAAGTCGTCCTTTCATTCTTAGCAAGAGATTTCATTTTCTTCAAATAAGCTTCTTCTCTTTCTTCTTCCTCTTTGCTTTCTCTTTTTTTCTCTGCACTTTTCACATCAGAGAGAAGTTCCTCTATAGTTATTTCACCCTTTGATAATTTCTTTTTTCCCTTTTTCTTTCCCAAATCATCAATCACATTTTTTAGTTTTAACACTAAATTATTTTCTCCACTTAACATTTTCAAAAGAAATTCATCTTTCACCTTTTGTGGTAACGATTTAACAACTTTGGTATAATCAACATCCTCTTCTAAAATAGTAGAACTATGTTTAGATGCTGCATTTATCCAATCCACATTAATATCATAAAATTCTAGTAATGCCCTTAATCCCCCACTAATATTGTTGAGATTATCAGGAATTAAATCCAATTTTATTTTTTCTTTTGGACCTAATTCTTCACAATCATATTTCAAGTTTAAAAAATGCAACCAAATCAAAAACAATGAGCGATAATCTTTATTCAAAATATCCCTCCGTATTTCTATGATTTCATAGAGCCAAGATTGGTCCTCATCAAGCCACCAACTTTCATCCTCATAAGAAATATTAATCTCAATCAAAACAAAGTTTTGCTTTTTATAAATTTTCAAACAATTCTCAAATGCATCATCAAAAGTCGCATTGTATTGCTTAATAAAATCAAAATCAACCAGCTCTTCTGGAAACTTAAACATCAATCGTTTTGTTCCCCAATTTGCCATATAGAGAAAAGCATCGAAATAGTTTAACAATACACTTTCTACATCATAACGGAAGTCGCTATAACTATAGGTAAAAACAGCACGCCTTGGAGTTAAAGATACTCTACTTGACATAGCATCAATTTCTTCCATCTCCTTCTTTGAAAGATTCCTATCTATTGATTGAAATTCATAATATTGAAACTCACTCATATTTCTAATTTATTTTACAGGTTGCAATTCCAACCCAAAAATACAAATAACGGTTGAAATAAGTAAATATCAAATATTACAAACAAAAAACGATCATAAAACAAATGATACAACCGTAGAGACAAGGCATGCCTTGTCTCCAAATCTTGGCTGGCAAATCTTGGCTGGCAAATCTTGGCTGGCAAATCTTGGCTGGCAAACCTTGGCTGGCAGACAAATCAAACAAAAAACCCTGCCAAAATTTTGGCAGGGTCTAGGAAGAATGGGTTATTCGAAAATAGTCTAAACCTGTAAAAGTTTATTTCACACACTCTTTCACACACAAATTAATCACCACATAGGAATTTATTTTATTGGTAAAATAATAAACACACATCATTTATTTCTGTAAGCTTGCCATCTTTTATAGTCACGATCCTGCTGGCGTACCTTGTTGGCTTTTTCCCAAATGCGTCTTTCAGATTTGTTACCCAATCTTACTTCAGCTTGCCAACGTGAATTGTTGTCTACTCGATTTTGGTAATATGGAATCACACCTCCTGCTTGTGCAATAGAAGCATTTACTGCTCTACAATCATTTCCAAACCATTTACCAAACTCTCCACGTCGTTCTATATCATCATAAACACGATCATAGTTTACGGGTGTAATTAATATTACTCCAAACATTAGCATTCCTATTATTCCAAGGAAATATTCCATTTGTTGTTCTTTTTTATTTTTCATCTTTTTATATTTTTATATTTTTATATTTTTATATTTTTATTAAAATTTATGGCTCTCATTTTTTCATCAAGGAATTTTGATAAAATAAAAACCAAAGAATCAGTTTATTTTTTTCCATTAATGAGTCTACTCCGAAAAGAGATAATTTTCACAAAATGGAATTTTTTAGATGAGGTTTGCATTTTTTGAGATTCATTGATGCCTGAGCATCAGGGAATTGAGAAAGGTGCAAAGATCGCTAAAAAAAACATTTTTGATTTTTTATCTTTCTGGAGTGGACTCATTAATTATTCTTTTCACAAAAATCAACCAGTTTGAGCCATACCAATTAAAAAATACTACCCGCTCCTTTCGGATTTTGGTCTGCTTTGCCAAGAATCTTTTATTGTAAATTTTAGCAAAACGCAATAGCTTTTTCAGATCCCAAATTCCTTCGTGATGATTCATTTGAAAGTCGATTCCACAACCTTCAAATTCAGTGTCAAGTACTTTTTTCATTTTTATTTTTTAGGTTAGTCAATTCAGGATTTAAAATTTTCTTATTAGAAAAAATAGAATCATCTCTGTCTTTATACCATTTAGAAGCTTCATCAGGCACTACTCTCACTGTACCATTGTTTTGCAATCGATCCCAATTTTGCAAGATATAATTGAAAAACTTTGCCTTCTCAGACCTTACTTTTGTAGGCTTTTTCCTCCACCGTTTTTCGTACATCTTTGCATAACGATCTATATCTTTTTTACTCCAAAGATTCGTCGTATCAATTTTAGGATCTTTAAGCACAGTTACAGAAGATGGAATGATGCTGTTGTAAACAACTGCCTTTTCATCTTTAAGGACATCCAGTTCGGGCTGTTTCATTGTTGAATCAGTCTCCGCTTTTTTTGCAGTATTTATATTTATACTGGATGCCCGTTTAGCTTTTTTCCACCCTTGTTACCATTTTTGTAGGTTCCATTTTTGGGCTGGCTTTGCTGTTGTTGCTCATTATAATATTGCCCATTTTGTTGGTTATTATACTGACCATTTTGCTGATGACTTTGCTGATGACGTTGTTGATTATTATGTTGACTCTGTTGCTGTCCATTTCCGTTAGCACGGTAGTATGGATTGTAGGAAATATCGCCGTGTCCTTTCTTAAGGTCATTTATCATTTGCGTTTCCTTAGTCGTCTTGAATTGATAATTGTGAATATTGAAAGTATTTGCAATAATCATGATTTCAAAAAACAAGGAAATCGCCATCATAATTTGACCATAGTTTTTACTAGAATCTTTATTTTCTGATAAATAAGTTTGTTTTTGCGCTCTCAAATATTCCACTTCAGCATCTCTTTGACGGATGGTTGAATTGCCTCTATCAGAGTGTTTTTTTCTCAATTCAAGCGCATCATTGATTTGTCGATCAATGTCGGCTATATATTCTGAATCGGGTGCTTTGGATACTTGCACAAACTCTTTCGCCCCAAGCCCACTGGTTCCAACACTGGCAATAGAGAAAAGCAAAGCAAGTACAAACAAGCCTGGAACGATCTGTTTTTTCCATTGAAAAAATATATTAAATAGGCTATTCAACGTAACGTGCTGTCCATACTCCAGTAGTAATAATATCATTAATGTGATCGCAGCGGGGATAATAAACAGTGGCGTAAACATATTGCTCATGTCTTGCACAATGCTATCAAACAATCCTTTTATTTCATGTTGATCCCTTCTCAGGATAAATTGAAAGGCAAGGGAAAAAACGAGCGGAGTTGCAATAAGAAAACTCAGGCTATGGAAAGCAAATAAGGTAACTTTTGAAAACCGAAACAAGCCATTGAATACTTGTGCGTAGGATTTTGGTTTCTTAGCCTGATAGGATTCCACCACATCGGCTCTTACTTGCTCATCATCAACATATGAGTTAACTAATTCTAGCAAATGCCGAGAGGCATTCAATTGATTTTGGGGATTGAGATCTTTTTTGTTATATTTGTCTTGATTCATCGTTTTGTATTTTTACAGGTTAAATTGACCGTCCGTGGACCATACGGGCGGTTTTTTTGTGTTCACTATTTTCGATCTACATCCAATTGGGTGAATTTTCCAACTAGACATAGCTATTTAACTCCTTCCCGATTCAGGACCATTGAATCAAAAAGACTACATTTCATAAAAAAGCAGACGGGCAAAGTATCAAATAATCAAATAAACACTTCCACCCGTCTGCTATGGGACGAATCCCAAATACAAAGGCGTTTTAAAATTATTCGGTGTACTACTTGGTTGAAAACAAGTAGATTTATCAATCAAAATTGGACATGGATATTGGATTGGCAATCAATAAAATGTTTGGGAAAACATTTATTACTAATGAAGTTGCAAGATTGTATGATTGCTAAAAGTCTATTTTCTAAAGGTAAGCTACTGAATCTGAAAGGGTGTTGAATCTTGGTTTAGCAAAGCGAAAAATGATTAACCCTCTGGGTTTAAATCTATATAATCTTCTTTACTTATTGGGGGTCTCTTTCTTTTTAAATTTTGTTGTTCCTATTCCTACTATGAATGAATTCTTATTCTTAATTGTTGTTGTCTCTTATTCTAACTATGTATAAAATTGTATCAATATGCAAAAGGCATTGGGCTATTATCAGTTTGTCTAACTTGACTTGCTGGGTCAGCTACAGGTTCATAAACAGGTGCTTCGCTGGCTTGTACCTCATTTACTGGAACAGTTGTTCCCTCATTTAAAATATCGTAAAAGTCATCTAGTTCGATGTTTTGAACAGCCACTCTGTGCAATAATAAATTTTTGAATGGCAAACCGACCTTGTCAATCGACATTGAAATCTTGTAGGCACCTTTTTCAATTGAGTTGGCTATTTTTTTGCAAAGATTTTTACAATGAAATGCCAACATCTTAGAACCAGCATATTTTCTCAATTTAAAAGAGTCATCGTCATCGGTGCGATAGAAAAACCAGTCACCAGTCTCGCTGTCGGAACCAAAAACAATCCGATCTCCAATTTTTAACCCCAAATGCTCAATGGCGTTTATGTTGAAAATAACGTTCGAGGAATGCATATTTACAGCAACCGATAGTTCCTCTTTTTTGCTTTCCATTTTTGATTTTGTAAAATGATTGAGTTCCATGAGTCATTAATTTTATATTTGTGATTTAATTTGTTATTTAGTAACGAAGAAAGAACAATTCGCACAATATAACTGATTATTTTACCGCTATACCGCGTTGAAAATACTCACCGTAGCCATTGCTATGCTTGCGTTTTTCGCCTTGTCTAGCGGTAGAATAATTCAGTTCTATTTGCACAACTTATTCTCTCATCGTTACTTAGCTTTTAAAAAGAGTGCGGCAGATAAAAGTCACTCCTCAGTATTTCATCCGCCAACACTCTTATTTCCCGAGCTGATCAGGTTAAATATCATTTACAGTTCAAATTTATGTTATTTTAAATGATATTTCAAGTTTTCAAGGAAAAAATATTACTTAAAATGCCATTTATTTACATAACTCTTTGAAAACAAATATTTTATAATCGAAAAAAATTTCTCCTTATGTTGTTGATGGGTATCGCTGGTGGAACGGGTTCTGGAAAATCTACTTTTGTTAGAAGAATCTTTGAAAATTTGGAATCAAATGATTTTGTCATTATTCCGCAAGACAATTATTATCGGGATCAGTCTCACCTGAGCTTTGAGCAACGTCAGAAGTTGAATTTTGATCATCCCAACTCTATTGAGTTCGATTTACTCATTGAACATATTAAATTGTTGAAGGCGGGAAAATCTTTTGAATTGCCGCACTACTCTTTTATAACATGTACAAGGAAAAAGGAAACCACAACGATTCATCCAAACAAAGTTGTCGTGGTTGAAGGCATTATGGTTTTGGTCATCCAAGAATTAGTGGATTTGATGGATATGAAATTTTATGTCGATGCCGATGATGATGATCGTTTTATCCGTTGTGTCAAAAGAGACATTGAGGAACGTGCCCGAACTTTTGAAAGTGTGGTGGAACGTTATTACAAAACGGTCAAGCCTATGCATTTGAAATTTATCGAACCTAGCAAAAAAATGGCTGACTTAATCATTCCGCACGGTGGGGAAAACAAGGTCGCCATTGATTTGATCGCCTCTCGGATTAAGGTGGAACTGCTTCAGTAGATAATGCTTCAATGATTTAATGTTTCAATGTTTTTCTGGGTGGTATTGTCGCATTTTTTTTAATGATAGAATGCTTCAATTGATTATCACAATGCGATCAAAAATTCATTCAATACTTAAAAATATATAAGACAAAATTTTACCAATGTAATCAAAATACTTAAAAACCCGTTAAACTAAAACCCAAGACATACTATTTTAATATAGTAGGGTTCTTCAATTAATAAATAGTACAAAGAAAACTCAATTCAAATTTTATAGCTATCTTGGTAATTCATAACCAATAATTTGAGTGAATAGAATTGAAGAAATTTTGGAAAAAAAAGGACTGACTCAAATTCATCGACAAAAAATTGGGCAAAAGTTAACAAGTTGAATTCTAGTGCCAAGAACAGAAAGCAATTGTATATTAAGATTTTGTTTTATATTGAAATTTGTTTCGAAAATATCATAGAAACATATACTATATAAAAATGTCAATCTACTAGACATCGCAAGAGAACTATTGATATAAAAAAATTAATGAACGAGTCAATAGAAAGGCAACCAGCTTAAAAAACAGATTTGAATATCTGTATTATATGGTTCAAGAATTTGATATAATTATAAATAGCAATAATTTAGTGAACATTGAAGTAAATATTTTAGACACCAATTCTCTAATTATGTGCTTCTTCAAGAAGCATTAAACATCACCATAATATGAGCTTACTAAGTAGTAACACTAGTATTAAATCAAAAATTGATGAGCTTTGGAATAAGTTTTGGAGTGGGGGTATTTCCAATCCTCTGACAGCCATTGAACAGATTACGTACCTGCTTTTCATGAAAAAGCTGGATAATAACGATCTCGAGAATATTGCTAAAGCTAATTCTACAGGAAAAAAATACAGATCCAAATTTGAAGGGTTTTTTGTCTTGCCAAAAGATAAACCACAGAAAGGGGCAACGAAAAAAGAAATAAAAAGAGTAGAGAAAGAGAAAGGAATTGACAAAAACAAATTACGTTGGAGTGAATTCAAAAAACTTTCACCAAATGAAATGCTTGAGATAGTGCAACAATATGCGTTTCCATTCATTAAAAATCTAAATGGAGAAAATACTGCCTTCACAAAACACATGGCAAATGCGGTATTTATGATTCCTAAACCCTCATTATTGAAAAATGCCATAGAAGTAATTGAAACAATTTATGAGGAAATTGAAAAAGATGCGACCGAAAATGGGCAAGATTTTCAAGATATACAAGGAGATGTCTATGAGTATTTATTGAATGAAATTGCACGAGCAGGAAAAAATGGACAATTCCGCACACCTCGACATATCATTAAGTTACTGGTTGAAATGGTAGCTCCAAAGATAAGTCAAAAAATTGCAGATCCAGCATGTGGTACGGCTGGTTTTTTACTTGGGGCATACCAATATATGGCTACTCAATTGAATACTGAACCCAGCATTAAGCCAGATGAAGATGGTTTTATATTAAAAACAAAAAGTTCGAAACTTACTGAGAAAAAGAAAAAGTTGCTCGAAGAAAGTCTTTATGGCTTTGATATTGATCAGACAATGGTTCGTCTTGGTTTAATGAATCTTATGATGCATGGTATCCAAAATCCGCAACTAGATTACAAAGATACTTTAAGTAAAAATTATTTAGAATCCTCTGAATACGATTTTGTTCTGGCTAACCCACCTTTTACTGGAAGTATTGACAAAGGAGACATTCATGAAAGTTTGTCTTCTTTAAATAGCACCAAGTCAGAATTACTTTTTATCAATCGTATTTTCAACATGCTAAAAGCTGGAGGAACTGCTGGAATCATTGTTCCGCAAGGGGTGCTTTTTGGTTCATCTAAAGCGTTTGTAGAAACTCGTAAGCTCATGATTCAAAAATCAGAATTAAAAGCTGTTGTCACTATGCCAAGTGGGGTTTTCAAACCCTATGCTGGAGTTAGTACCGCATTACTCATTTTTACAAAAGGTGGAGAGACAAAACAAGTTTGGTTTTATGATATGAAAAATGATGGCTATAGTCTAGATGATAAACGAAATAAATTGGAAGGCTTTGGAGATCTGCAAGAAATATTAAATGAATACAAAGCTCGTGATCCGAAAAAAGAAAATGACCGCAAAGGCAAATTTTTCTTTGTCCCTATTAATGAAATCAAGGCAGAGAAATATGACCTTAGTTACTCCAGATACAAAAAAGTGATAGATGAAGATATTGAATATGAAAAACCAGAATTAATTTTGGAGAAGTTAATTGGGAAAGATGGTAATGGTGGATTAGAAAAGAAAATTATTAATGGTTTGAAAGCATTGAAAGAATTAGAAATATGAAAAAAGTTATTCTAGGAAAAATAATAGATATTTCTAAAGGAAAAAAACATTCTATTCTGAAAAAGTTTAATCAAGAAGCCACAAGAGTAATCAAAATTGATGATTTACGTAATGACAAGGTACTAAAAGCGACGAGTGACAAAGTTGGAGTAAATGTCAATACTAAAGATATAATCATCGTTTGGGATGGAGCAAACGCAGGAACGATTGGCTATGGAAAAAGTGGTTTTATTGGCAGTACTTTAGCAAGGTTAAGGTTAAAAAACCCTAAACAGTATGACACATATTTTATCGCAAAATATTTACAAAGTAAATTTAATTATCTAAGACGTACTTCAACTGGTACTACTATACCTCATATTAATAGGCAATCTTTAGAAAAAATTAAAATTCCTCAATTAGGCATATCACATCAAAAACGCATCACCAAGGTACTCTCTGACTGCGAACAATTCATCACTTGGCGCAAAGAAAGTATTCAATTGTTGGATAATTATTTAGAGGCTACTTTTTTTGAGATGTTTGGACCTAAAAATCCTAATTATGAGAAATGGAAAGTAAACAAGATAGCAAGCTATGCTTTACCTAAAAAGGGAAGTATGAGAACTGGTCCTTTTGGCAGTAATTTGTTACATAAAGAATTCCAAGATGAAGGAGAAGTTAAAGTTTTAGGAATTGACAATGTTGTAAACAACATATTTGAAACAGGTAAACCTAGATACATTACTAATGAAAAATATCAGCAGTTAAAAAGATATAGTGTTTTTGGGGACGATGTATTAATTAGTATTATGGCGACTAATGGAAGATCTGCAGTTGTTCCTAAAAACTATCCGACTGCGATTAACTCTAAACATCTAGTGGCAATAACTCTTGACCAAAACCTTATACTTCCTTATTACTTAAAATATTCATTTCAATATCATCCTGTTATAAAACAACAACTTTTAAAAAATATGAAAGGGGCAATCATGGATGGTCTTAACTTAACAATTATAAAAAATTTAAAACTTCCTCAACCACCGCTAGAAGAGCAAAGTCATTTTTCCAAACTTGTTGATAAGCAAAGGAGTAACAAAAAAAAATTATTAACTAGCTTAAAAGAATTAGAAATTCTTTACGCAGCTTTGAGCCAAAAAGCCTTCAAAGGTAAATTAAATTTAAGTAAGGTTGTCATTGATAAAAAAGTTGATGTTAAGATAAAAAAAGATTCTACTATCATCGAAATCGATAAAACTCAATATCCAGCTCTTAAAAAAACAACTAAAAAGAGGAAGAAAAATGGAGATATCCGAAACATGTCAATATTAGATTATTATGGTGTGCCCGAAGAATTATATACCCATAAAGCAGCAGATGATTATGGTCCCGAATTGGATTTTATCAAAGATGATTTGTTTTATCAATTTTACTTAAAAGACTGTTTTGCTAATCAACCCTTTACTTTTCAAGAATTGAACAAGAAATTTAATGAATATTATATTATCAAAGGACAAGTTTTTGAACCTCGAAAATGGAAGTCCATACTTTTCAAATTTATGGAAGGATCAAACCCAAAAGTAGAACAATTTTTTGAAGAAGAAACAGGTACAATAAAACTAAAATTAACGAATGAAGCTTTTAAGGCTTAAACTCAATATAGATTTTCGCTCTTTGCCTAAAGGCTTCGAGTTGCATTTTCTTCGTGATTTTGATTACGAAGAAGCTACAGATTTTAATCCGTACATTTTAGCGGGAATGAATGGAAGTGGTAAGTCAAATGTATTGGAAGCTTTAGCAGAAATATTTTATCATTTGGATTCCATCTATTTACAAAGCAAACCTGAATACTTTGATAAAAGTAGTACAAATAAAAATGGATTTGACCCAAAGCTATCACGAATCAATGCATATGAACTTGAATACTTTACCTTTTTAGATACTAAATTATTTCCAAACGAAACAGAACATAGAGCACATGTTAAAATAACAAAGACTGCTAAAAAACGACCAAAAATAGAATGGTTAAACGAGTTGGAGTATCGAATAGCAAAAGAAGAGCTAACCCAAATTGAAACTAAATCTTTGTTGCCTGAATATATAGTAGGATATGCATCTGGGAATAATGAAACATTGAGTATTCCTTTTTATAAAAGTAGAATTCTTCAATATGATGAATATTTAAGCGATCTTGAAGCAAAAAAGTTTACAAGTCCCAAACCCGAATCATCTTTGGTATATTTGGATGAACGATACAGTCAGGCGATCATCTTAACTAATCTTTTAATGTGGAACAATGATGATCTAAACTCAAAAGATATTCTTCGACCATTCAAAGATTACATAGGTTTACTTGATGTTGACAGTTTTAGATTGGTTATTCGCTTAGACAAAAAAGTATTGATCCAGCCCAAAGATCAAGAAAAACAGGAGGAAGTTGAGCTATTACTAAATATTAAGCGATTGATTACACCGCCAACCTATCAGAAAATACAGGAGGAAGCTGAGCCACCAGACATTAATATTTCCCCTTTTGTAAACTCCTATTTAGGAAAGTTAAAAAAGTGTGCCACGACTACTTTTGAAGAAGCGGAATCTTGGGAAGATGATTATGTTGAAGAAGAAGTTGATCCAAAAAATTATTTATATCTTGATTATAAAGTTAATAAAGCGACTAAGCAAGCATTTCGTTTTCATTTTGAGAATGATCCTCTTCAATTATTCGAGTTCTTTCAACTTTTATTATCGCTTGATTTATGCGAATTGTCTATTAAAGAAAAACAAAATATCTATAACTCATCAGATATTTACCTTGTAGAAGACACAATTACTCGATTATTGGAAGATGATCGAATCCTTCGGTTTAAAGACTTTAAAATAAAAAAGAATAAACTTAAAAAGTCAATATACACTAAAGCACTCTCTGACGGTGAACATCAATTTTTACATGCCCTTGGTTTATGTTTGTTGTTTAGAAATAGCCGTGCTTTGTATTTAATGGATGAGCCAGAAACGCATTTCAATCCTGACTGGAAAGCAAAATTTATCACAAGTATTCGAAATTGTTTGCCTTTACTTGATGCTCAAGGTAAAACATTAATGCGAGAAATGTTGATTACTACTCATTCACCATTTTTGATTTCTGATAGCAAAATGGAATATGTATTAGTCTTTGAAAAAAATAAAGCCACAAACAAAGTAACATCTGCCCTAAGACCAGAATTTCAAACATTTGGATCTTCTGTCAATAAGATTGCAATTCGGGTTTTCAAGATGCCTAATACAATTGGTGAATATGCCGCATCTAAATTAGATGAATTTAAAAAAGAATTACCAAAGCTTAATAAAAGAGAAGATTTGGAGAATTTAATAAGACGAACTCAGAATAATCTTGGAGAATCTGTAGAACGAACTTTATTTGTGAATCAGGTTTTTGAAAAAATAAAATCAATAAACTAATGCACTTTACTTATAAATATATCCAACATGAAATAGAGCAACTTCAAAAGCTCCTTGATTTTCTTTTTTACAAAGTATGGTGTAAAGCAAAAGGAAACTTTGATGCAGAAAAACTAAATGGAAATCCTAGACTAAAAGAAATTTATGTAGATTTAGCCAAAATTGATATTGATCAGAAAGGAAGGAAGTCTGCTGAGTTTTTCAATAAGCATATTGAAAATATTTATGCTGAGTTCTTAAAATTAGATAAAAACCAAATTAACAAACTTAAAGAAGGATACAAAAATAATAACAATATTGATGGATTGTGTACAGATAAAACAATTCAACCATTATTATATAAAGATATTGAAGCAGATCATGAAGGTTTAGCTATGCTTTTAAAAAGTTTTTACGGCAATCTATATGGAAAAAATTCGCCATTTAACCTTGTGATTTTCGGTAATTTAAATAAGAAACTAATCCCAGATCACTACTCTAAATTTATGACTGCAAATAATCGAGGAGTGTGTCCTTTTTGTGGCTTACTTTCTCTAAAGGCTAACAATCATAGCAAAAGAGAAGCCTATGATCATTATTTACCTAAAGCAATTTTCCCGTTTAGTTCTATTAACTTCGAAAATCTAGTACCAATGTGTAATGATTGCAACTCAAGTTATAAAACCACTGAAATCCCCATTAAGAAAAAAAACCCTCTTAAAAATGAAGATGCAAGAAAGTTAGCTTTTTTTCCATATGCTAGTGAGTCTCCTCAAATCGAGTTTGTTATTCAAATAAATACCATTGATTTAAACAATTTAAGTCCAGAAAATATTCAAATTGAAATAACATCCGAAGGTTACGAAGAACAAATTGAATCATGGAAAAGAGTATTTGGATTAGATGAAAGATATAAAGCCAGTCTTTGCTGTCCAGATGATGGAAAAGTTTGGGTAAATTCAATTTTAGAAGAACATAAAAATGCCTTGGCGCAAGGAGAAGAATACACAATGGAACAATTCTATGATATTAATTACCGGATGGCAAAAATTAATCCTCAAACAGAGAAAGGGTTTATCAAAGCTCCATTCTTATCTGCTTGTAAAAAGAAAGGTATTTTTGACGTAAAAACCTTATAAATTAGAGAAAGTAATTTTTTATTGTAATTTGCAATACATTTCCTTCCTATTTCCTGTGAGCATAAAAAAGCTAAAACCATCCAAAAAAAATCCATTCTCGCATGCTTTAAGGGTTGGGAAGCGCGGAGGACGAACTCAACGAAGGAGCAGCGAGATTCGCGAAACTACGCCCGATGCAAGTGGAAATGTATGGAAGGAATTGGAACAGATGATTGGGGAATAATTTGCAACGCAGCAATCCGTAAAGGCGCGATTCATCGCGTCTCCCCACGACCAAAACCCGTTCCAATTTCTTCCATACATTGCAACGGGCAGCGGGGAGACTACGCAATTGGAAATGATCCTCGCCGTCCCCTCAATCAAGTTGAGGGCAGGCTTGAAAAAGTTAAAAGTTGAAGATTAAAAGTTGAAAATTATGAATTGTGTAGACAATCACAAACCATTAAATTACGAATTGTGAAACTGAATTTTTAGACCGTTGTAGATTTTGAAAAATACTATCTTGAAGGAAAATTTGAATCAATCACATTCATACTCATAAAACTTTCTAGCTTCAGAATTTCGAGGTGTGCTGTAATGCAGGTACTCAATTAATTTACCATATTCGTCAAATACATAGTCAATCAAAAGGTCAAGACCTGTTTCTGTAAAACAATTTCCCATACTTGTCTCACAAAGAAAACCATCGTTAACAATACTCAGATCATAAGGAACATTGTCCCCAGAAAGTTTGATTAAATTATTGGCATTGTTGAATGCAGCATTTAAAGACGATCCTGGTTCAAGTACATTTGAACCGATAACTGGATAACTATCATATTCAAAGTTAAATACTCTTTCTGATGTTGAAATAATATTCCCCTCTGAATCGTGTTCACGCAAACTCAAATTGCATTTAGACCAGTTCACTTCTCCTTGGTTTTTAGAATATGTTTCGATGTGAGAATAAGGATGCTGTGTTAAGCCCAAATAAGTATTTTTGACAACCAACTCCGTCTCACTATCATACTCAAATCGCTTTTCTTTTAAGGTATATTGTGATGTAAAACTAGTATCATTGCTACCTGGACCAATAAAGTTAAGTTCTCTTATCCTTAAAAACTCATAAATCTCCAGTCTGTTTTGGTCATCGTATCTGTATTTTTCCAAATCACAGATATTTAAATTAAGTCCCGTTTGAAACTCACTTTTTTCAACAAGTAGATCATTGTGATAAATATAATTAGTGGTCCATATATTGTTGTCAAAATCCAAACCACTATCTAAAATTGATTCATTTGCATTATTAGTATAGAGATGGTTAATTTTATATCTTTTATTGCTATAAAATGAATCAGTAAAAGCGACAATTTGCCCATTATCATTGTACTCAATATCAACTATTTTTGAAGGAGAAAAAAAACTAGGACTTGACACACTCTTTAATCGACAGTTTTCTATGGTATCTGGCTTGTCTTTCTTACAAGATATTGAGATTAGCATAATCGCTAGTAGAGAAAAAATAATTGGGTATTTCATAAGGTTCTTTGTTAAAATACTGGAAAACCTACAAATATATGAAAAAATATCATTTTAAAGAATTTGAAAATAGCAGAAATCATTCTCGCATTCTTGCATTCCCGCATTCTTGCATTAAAAGGGCAAGCACGAGGCTTGCCCCTGCAGCGATATTTGTATCTTTGTGTAATTTTTAAAATGCCAATTGGATATTATGCGATTTGAAGACTACAATTTTAATCCGAAAATAAAAAAGGCTTTGTCTTTGATGGACTTCAAACGTCCGACTGATATTCAGTATAAATCCATTCCAAACATTATGAAAGGGGAGGATTTGCTGGCGATTGCGCAAACGGGAACGGGTAAAACGGGGGCTTACGTAATTCCTATTTTAGAGCTTATTCTTCGAAAAAAAGAGACGGAAAGAAGGAAGTCTGGCATAAAATCCATTGTTTTGGCTCCTACGCACGAGCTTGCTATGCAAATTCATGAGGTATTTGTCAGTATTGGAAAGTATACCTCTATTAAATCGGCGGCGATCATTGGAGGAGTGGAGCAAGATCCGCAGATTGAAAAGTTGACCAAAGGGGTGGATGTGGTGATCGCTACTCCTGGTAGAATGTTTGATTTGATAAGTCAAGGGTATTTGATAACTCATCAGATAGAAATCCTTGTTTTGGATGAAGCTGATCATATGCTAGATATGGGTTTTATTATTGATATTAGAGAATTGATAACCAAATTGCCAAAAAGAAGGCAAACGCTTTTTTTCTCGGCAACTATTAATGATAAAATTAAAAAAATCGCTTATTCGTTGGTAAAGCAAAATGCCATACGGATACAGCTCTCTCCCAAAGATCCTGTTGCCAAAAATATCAATCACGCCGTTGCTTTTATTGAAATGGATCACAAGCGTTTTTTTCTCGAAAGAATCATTACTGAAAATCCAGCTGCAAAAATATTGGCATTTGTGAGGACCAAAGTAAGGGCAGAACGTGTTTGCAAAGCGATGGCAAGAGTGGATATTACGGCATTGACCATTCACGGTGATAAGGACCAAAAGGAAAGAACGGCGGTTCTCAAAAAATTTAAAACAGGTGAGACTAACTTGCTCATTGCAACCGATGTTACTGCTAGAGGAATTGATATACCAGATATTGACATTGTTATCAATTATGACTTGCCTGATGAAGCGGAAAACTATGTGCATAGGGTAGGTCGTACAGGTCGTGCTAAGAAAAAAGGAATTGCCTATTCTTTTTGTTCTAAGGAAGAAAAAGAAATATTAAATGAAATACAAAGCTTTTTACACAAAGAGATAAATGTGCTCGAAATTCATAAAGATGACTATATTGATACATTGAGTATTGAGGCAGAGCGAAAAGGGGACTACAAAGCTATTATGGATGAAATTGAGGCTTTTGAGAATAGAAAAAGAAAAAAAAGAAAAAAGTAACCCTTCGACTTCGCTCAGGAACTTTGTAGTTGAAAGTTGAAAGTTGGCATTCTTGCATCCAAAGATGCAGAGCACTGCCATCTTGGTAGCCTTTTGCTTTGCTCAGGGAACTCCTTTGAATTTATCTAGGACCATTCTTAGGATGTGAATTAGACATTGTTTAGCATCTACTATTTTCTGTTTTGTTTAGTTAAACAGTTTTAATATCAACTAAATTAGCACCAGCTATAAAAACTAGTGGTAACTGAATCTAAGAATTACTCTATTTAACAAACAGTATTTTAAGGAGTTATCACAATCTGTAATCAAAAAAAGCAGCCAATATAATTTATCAAATTAACTCGATTTATTTAATTATGGCGAAAATAAATAGTCAGTATTAAATTTTACCACAAAAAAACGATAGAAATTATCACTTTGTCAAATAAAAATTTCGTTCTTTATATAATATAAGTAAAATTTAGCAATCAATAAATTTGTAAGATATACTCTTTTCAGCTACAAAAAGCGGCTGAAATAGAATTTATTCAACACACTAGTTAATTCTACAATAGCAACAACAACTTCGATAAAATGGATATGTTTCAAAGTGAATTTATCAAAGAGTTTATTTCTAAATTTGACAGCAAACATAAGGCTGCTTTATTTATTCAGGACAAATTGCACCTAACAAAAGATGGCGCGTATAGAAGATTAAGAGAAGCAAGTGCATTCCATCCTAATGAAATAGCAACTTTGTCAAATTTATTAGATATTTCTTTGGATTCTATAATTAAAATTTCGGATGAAAAAAAGAGTATTCTATGCACTTACAGCCAGTTTGATTTAACCGACCCTGACTACCTCTCCTATTTTCACAGAGTGTATAATGCAGCTTATAAATCCAAGACATCAAAGCTCTATTTAGTCTGCAAAAGATTCCCTTATATTTATACCTATTTTGCACCCTCTTACGTTGATTTTGCAGTCTATTTTTTATTAAAAGTGCAAATAAATAAACAAATTGATACGATTGATAAATTCTCAATAGATTTGTTAAATAAATTAGGTGGAAAAATTAAACAAAAAAGAATGTTTGGAGAAGGTTTTTCAAAGCTATATTTTGAGTTACCTTCTGTTGAGATAATAAACAGACTTACTATTGAGGATGATCTGTTAAAAGTAAAATATTGTTGGGATAGTGAATTATTTGAATCTAAGGAAGATGCCCTTCTAATTTGTGAGAGCATAAGAACAATTGTTGATCACATAAAGCAACAAGCAATTTTAGGGAAGAAATTTATGCCAGGAAGACCTGAAGAACCTCTAGCGGATTACAAATTGTATCTTGCAGAACCTGTCAAGTTAGAGCATCTTTTTTGGGCTAAAATTAAAGCAGATCATACAATTACAATAATGATAAACAATTCTGGTGATTATTTAGCATCGAAAAATGAAAGATTCACAAGTCAAACCAAGGAGTACTTAGACAATCTTATAAATTTATCTTCACAAATCAGTGGTGAAAATAAACGCGACAGAAACAAGCTTTTCAATGCTATGTACCAAAGATTAGATGAAGTAATTGATTATATAAAGGGTTGAATTCTGTCTAAATACTTAACTTGTCTTAAAAACTCAAATACTCCAGATATTTCCTAAAGATAAAACTTTAGGAAAACCTGAAATATAAGTACAAATGGGAAAGTAATAATTATTTTATTTTAAAGAATCCCAAACCTAACAATTATTAGGTTATTAATTGCAGGCTTGGGATGTAATTGGAAGGATTTTCAATCAAAGATCATCTTATCTTTGTCGAAAATGGTAGAGAATTATTGCAATTAGATAGTTTTTTATTTTTTAAAATAGAAAATTCAAATTTAGTAACGCTTAAATAATTCAAGCTCCCACCAATCAACGTAGTACAGGTTAGTAATATCTAATATTTTGCTAAATTAATGCATTTATATTTCACCACCTAATTAAATATTGCCTTTCACTTTTTAAAGAATTAAATTTTAATACTATTATTTTTTTTTAAAACAGCAAACTTATTAATTTAAAGTTCTTAATGTAAACAATGAATACTTATGGAAAATCATAATAGTGTTTTTCAAGAATTTGGAAATATCGACATTTACATTTTTGATCAATTATTGAAAGGCAATTTTAAAAAGGATCATAAAATAATTGATGTTGGCTGTGGGAATGGTAGGAATTTATACTATTTTCTTAAAAACAAATTCAATGTGTATGGAATTGACCAAAATGAATCTGCTATCAATGAGTTAAAACTTGTTGCACAACAATTGCACCCAGATTTAGCACAAACAAATTTTGAAGTAGAGGAAATTTCACAAATGAAGTTTGAACAAAAGTCTTTTGATTGGGTAATTTGCAATGCTGTATTGCATTTTGCTTACAATCGTGCTCATTTTGAAAAAATGTTGATTGAAATTTGGAAACTCTTAAAGTCTGGAGGACGATTGATTGCAAGACTTGCCTCCAATATTGGAATTGAAAATTTGGTGGAAAAGCTAGAAGATGAAACAGAGTTGTTTCTAGTAGATGAAAAACTACTACTGGATTATTCCGAAAAGTTAAATGGAAAATTATTTGAGCACATTAAAACGACTAATGTTCAAAATATGCGATGTATGACTACTTGGTGTTTGGAAAAATCACAATAGACAACCCAAGCCCTATCAAACCGCTTCACCTAGATTCGCTTGGGTTGCATCATTCAATTTTTTAATTTTTGTGTTGAATAAATTTTTGTTAATGGTAAAATAAAAGGTACTGCCTTCTCCTAAATCAGACTCAACCCAAATTTCACCTTTATGTTGTTCTACAATTTTTTTACAAGTACCCAAACCTATCCCTGCACCAACATACTCTGTTTCATCATCTTGAACTCTAGTAAAAGAATCAAAAATAAATTCTTGTTTTGATTTAGGTATCCCTATTCCATTGTCTTCCACACTAAATTCCCAATATTCATCTCGCTCAGTACATGAGACATAAATAACTGGGTATTTATCCTTAGTTCTATATTTTAATGCATTTGAAATAATATTCTGAAAAAGTTGAATAATCTTTGAAGGAATAACATTTAATTCTATATCCAATTCTTTTACATTAATAGATGCATTTGTTTCTGATATTTGAGCATACAATCCATTTATCACAATTTCAACTATGTCTTTAAAATTTGTTATTTGATAACTTGATTGCAATCCATTGTTCATTTTTGCATTGTGCAACAGATCAGTTATTAAGTTTTCCATGTCCTTAGATCCATTTAAAATAAAATCTAAAAAAACCAAACTATCTTCAGAGAATTTACCATTTTTCATTTCATTTTTTAACAATCCGCTAAAACTGCTAATCGCACGAAGCGGTTGTTTTAGATCATGTGCTGTTGTATAAGCATACCTTTCTAATTCTTCATTACTATCTAATACTTTCTGCCGTGCTATTTTCAATTCTTCTGCCTGTTGTAAAATTTGTTTTTTTTGTTTAATTAATTTTCTAAACAACCTATTTGTAACAGAAGTAAAAGTATAAAACATCCCACCAGTAATACAGCTTAAAGCAATATTACAAAAAAAGTAATAGAATGGTTCAAATTGCAAGGTATCTGCACGGTAACTTGTAGTTGTATACAGTTCTAAAATCAAATAAAATAGTGCAGAAAGAATCACTAATATAATCCAAAAAAAACCGCTTCTTACACTGGCAAAAGCAAAAGCCATCATTGGCAAAACTAATAAAAAAAGCAAATCCATAGAATATATTCCTCCTGAATTAATTGCAGTATTAAATAATGCAACAAAACCTGATCCTAAAAAAATATTAATCGTTAAATCTAAAGATTGAGTTTTTTTGAAAACCAATAAAGTAGAAAGATTAAAAACTATTAATGATTTAACTGGCAAGTCTGAAGGAGGAACCATCTCCATAATGAAGATAATTTCTTCAACAACTAATATACCAAGGACAATCAATACCCCATTTACAAGCATCACTTTTTTTCTGTATTCAAAAGGTTTTTCCTCTTGATCAGATACAATAAGCCATCTGTTAAGTTTCTTGAGCATAAATCAAATAGGTATTATATATAATACGTAGTTGATTAATCAAAGTTAAGCTTTGAACAGTCTTATAAAACAATATTTATATTTTTAACTAAACAGTAGACCTATCTACCTATAAGTATTATTATTTAATACCGCTATTAAGGAATGATCAAAGAATAACTTCCCGATTTAAGCTTCGACATTTTATGATAGACTGCCGCATCGGCGGACCGATCAAAAAGATGAAGCTGGTCCGACATTCGGTAGCAGGGCTACGGAAAGGCTTTTTGAGGAGTAACTTAAAGATAAGATTCGTGCCAAAGTAGCTAATACTCTCCTACAACTGTTCATCACCTTCATAGTCAATAGGTTCGCGATAGCCTGAAAATGGAATTTTTAAAAGCTCAACAACATTATTTACTTGTTTTTCATCCATATAAGTATCCACTCCATAAATTAATTTTTTATTATCAACTGCCATATAAGTTCCAAAAATTCTGTCCCAAAAAGAGAATATATTACCATAATTGGAATCAGAATAAGGTTGCTTATAATGATGGTGAACGCGGTGCATATTAGGCGTGCAAAAAACTATTTTCAAACCGTCATCCAACCATTTAGGCATATTGACATTTGAATGATTAAATTGACTCAAAGCGACAGAACATGATTGATACAAAAAAACCAACCACATTGGTGCGCCAACAATGAAAACAGCAATTATTGCAAAGATAAATCGGATGACACTCTCACCAGGATGATGACGATTGGCTGAAGTAGTATCTACATTTTGATCTGTATGGTGTACTACATGAAATTGCCACATCCATTTCACTTTATGTTCTGTAAAATGCGCCAACCAAGCTCCTATTAAATCCATCAACAATAGCCCAATGATTAATTGTAAAGCAAGTGGCATAGCCAGCCATTGAAGAATTCCAAACTCTGAAGCAACTACCCAGTCAGCAGTATTTACCAATAAGAAAGCCATTCCAAAATTAACAAGGATCGTAGTTATAGTGAAAAATATATTGATCCAAGAATGCTTCCACTTGCTGTAATCCGAATCAAAAAAAGGAGAAAAGTTCTCTATCAGCAAAAAGATAGTCAAACCACCTATTAGAACGCCCGAACGGTGCGCTGTAGGCATGTGTGCAAAATATTCCACTATTGTTTCCATCATAACTATACCTATTTTAATCCAAAAGATAGTTATTTTTCACGAATAGAACAAATTTGCTTAAAAAAAAGTGGAAAGTTGAAGGTTGAAAACGTTTTCAACTTTCCACCTTCAACTTTCAACTATTGTTTCGCATCTCCTTATACCTATTTATAAGTCCATTTGTAGAGGAATCGTGAGCTACGACCTCCTCCTCCGTCTCAAGTTCTGGCAAAATTCTATTGGCGAGCACTTTTCCAAGCTGAACGCCCCATTGATCAAAACTAAAGATGTTCCAAATAATTCCCTGTGTGTAAATTTTGTGTTCATACATTGCAATCAAAGCACCTAGGGTTTTTGGGTCTAACTTTTTAACCAAAATGGAATTGGTCGGTCTATTGCCTTCAAAAACTTTATATGGTGAAATTGCATTTATATCTTTTTCCGTATGCTCCTCCTCGCCCATTTCATAGACAACTTCTTCAATTGTTTTTCCATTCATCAAAGCCTCTGTTTGTGCAAAAAAGTTAGACAATAATTTTGGATGATGATCAGATATCGGATTGTGACTGATAGCTGAAGCAATAAAATCACAGGGCACTAAATGCTTTCCTTGGTGAATCAATTGATAAAAAGCGTGCTGACCATTTGTTCCTGGTTCGCCCCAAATAACTGGTCCAGTATTATAATCTACACGATAACCGTTACGGTCTATAAATTTACCATTGCTTTCCATATTTCCCTGTTGAAAATAGGCTGGAAAACGATGTAAATATTGATCGTATGGCAAAATTGCTTCGGATGTTGCACCAAAGAAATTAGTATACCAAATCCCTAACAAAGCAAGTATCACAGGAGCATTTTTTTCAAAACTACTGGTCCTAAAATGTTCATCCATCAAATGTGCGCCCGATAAAAACTCATAAAAATTATCAAAGCCAATGATACAAGCAACAGGCAACCCAATGGCAGACCAAACAGAATATCGTCCCCCTACCCAATTCCAAAAACCAAACATATTTTCAGGATCAATTCCAAACTCTTCGACAGATTTTTGATTCGTAGAAATAGCTACAAAATGCTTTTTTATGTGTGCTTCATCACCAGATTTGTCTAAAAACCATTGCCTCGCAGAATTGGCATTGGTCATTGTTTCTTGAGTGGTAAATGTTTTTGAAGCAATGAAAAACATTGTTGTCTCAGGGTCTATTTTTTTAAATGTTTCTGCTATATGTGTCCCATCTACATTTGAAACAAAGTGAATATTCATTCCCTCTTTCCAGTAAGGTTTCAGAGCTTCACTCACCATCAATGGACCCAAATCCGATCCACCAATTCCAATATTCACCAAATTTATTATTGGTTTACCTGTGTATCCCAACCATTCTCCATTCTGTATTTTAGCAGAAAACAGTTTCATTTTTTCCAACACAGCATTTATACCAATCATTACATTCTCCCCATCTATAAAGACAGCTCTATCACTTTGGTTTCTCAATGCTGTATGCAACACCGCCCTACCCTCTGTTTCATTGATGACCGCACCGTTAAACATATTGTCAATTGCTTCAGGCAAGCCACATTCTTTTGCCAAATCTGTAAGCAATCCAATCGTTTTTTCTGAGCAAATATTTTTGGAATAATCCAATAATACATCTTCAAAAGTAAGAGACATCTTGGCAAATCTATTTTCATCTTCAGCAAATAATTTTTTCATTTGCACGCCAGTCATTTCATCAAAATGTTCTTTTAATTTATTCCAGGCTTCTGTATTCGTAGGATTTATTTTTGGTAACATTCTTATGGTTATTATTTGAAAATGAGTAATAGTATGATCATTAAAAAGCACAAAAATACAAATTTCAAACGACATGATTTGTGCTAAATTTACCCTAACTTTAAATAAAAAATTTTAATATGTCAAACAAAGTCGTAAAAGAGATCATTGAAGAGCGTGAAAAACAAGATGCCAAATGGGGTGAGCAGAATCACAGCCCCATAGAATGGGTAAGCATTTTAACAGAAGAAGTTGGCGAAGTTGCAAAAGCAGCTTTGGAGTCTCATTTTAAGCACAAAAACAAAGATCATAGCTACACCGAATATAGAAAAGAATTGGTACAGGTAGCTGCGGTGGCAATTGCCATGTTGGAATCATTGGATAGAAATGAGTTAGGAATGTTGATAAAATAAGTTGCATCAGTCCCTAATCAAACTAATTTTGACAATTGGCATTGTCCTTTTTTATTAAAAAATGAAGCCTTTAAACCACAAAAAATTGTCAATTTCATTTAGGAACTGAGATTCCAAATCAATTTCCAGATCAATATAGTCACTATCTTCTTCCAAGCTTTTAATCGTGTTGACCACCGTTTTATAAAAATCTGTATTTAAAACTTTAGATTTAAGCCAGCAAAAAAAGATGATGGATTGTGGATCATCTCTCTGCCCTGATTTTATTTTTAAGCTTGGCAGAATATTGGTTTTGAATTCCTTTGGAGTTAACCAGATTGGGTTTTCCATATATTTTCTAACAAAGGCAAAAAATATTTTCGCTCGATTAAAAGTAGGAGTCGAATCAAGTAATTTATCGTACTTTTTCATTACCGATTTCATTCTAGACAAGGCAATTTCCTCTAGCCCATCTCCATAATAAGAACCTACTTCAATGAGAAATTTTTTCATCATCCACTCTTTCCCCATTTTCGATTCAAGGTAAGAATCTCTATGATTGACCTCACGAAAAACTCGAATTCCCTCATCGTAGTTTTTTGCCATTAAATAATAATAGCTCAAAGTCAATCTTATGTTCAACTCAATTCGTATACTCAAAGTTACATCGTCTTCTACAAGAATGCCTTCTAAGTAAACAATTCCTTCATCTAATTTATCGCAAAAAAAACAAATAGCTGCCTTTAGCATTATATACTTTGGGTAAAATTTATTTCTATGATTTTTGCCAAGACCAGAAATATTTTCAGCAAAATCTTCTAAATATTTTTCACATTTTTCAAAATTTAAATCACGATACAATGCATGACAAATAATGTAGAGCATATTTAACTTAATATGATGATTGTGTTTATTGAATTTTCCAGCTTCATTTATCAAAGAATAATGTTCGATTCCAAATTCTGCAATTATAGGCATACTGTTTCTACCCAAATAAGCACTTCTTAAGACTGACAAAACTGTGTTAAATAGTTTTGGATTTAATAAAATATCTTGGTCAATCTCGGATTTACCAATTAACTGATTAATTACCTTATTAAGATTTTGGTCTTCTCCTTCAATCTTTTGCGCCTTTATTTTTTGTTTAATTTTAGCCAATAATATCAATGCCCCTTCTTCCCTAGCAACATGCTCTTTGTTCTTCTTTGATTTAGAAATTATTTGATCCAATTCATCTGCATCATCCAAGTCAGCATATTGAAGTTGCAAGGTATAAATACCATTGAGCAATAAAAATTGATCGGTTTCTGCTGCTAATTTTTCTGCTTTCCGTAAATATTTCCACGCCAAACGACCATTGTTTTTATCAAAAAGATAGCGCACAAGAGAAATCTGTCCCATTAATTTTGAATCAATAGAAGTATCTTGATCCATTTGTTTAACAACAATAAATTCTCTTAAATGATCCAATAATCGTTTTCGCAAAGCATGATAAGCCTGTTTTTCCTTAGTTCCATCTTTTTTATACAGTTTTTGTACGATAATTGAAGTCTTCAAAGGCTTATTATTTAGTAAAATATCAAACAATTCCAAGTCCTTACGATTCTTCTTTGCTTTCTGTCTATTTATAAATTGTCTAAACTCTCTCTCCTCATCTTTATTCAATAAACAAATAATTTCTTGTAAATTATCCATAATCTAAAAATCAGTTTTTATTTGCACAATATACTGTTTATCAATACAATAAAGTATTTATTTAACTTTTAAAAGATATTAATTTTCAAAAACTAAATTTGCAAGCTCACAACTGTTTGGTTGATATTTGTATCATAATTACGAATCATAAAATTATAAATATAGGAATGCTGACTAAATAATAAGTTTGTTTCATCAAAATTCCTAAATAAATTTAAAACTATGAAAAAGTTATTAATTTTAATTATCGCTCTTCTTTTTATTACTGGAAACATAATTGCTCAAAGCACTAAAGTCAAAAAAGTGGAAGACTTTAAGTTAACTTACACAATGTCTCCCACTGCCCTTCTTTTCAGCGAATTAAAACAAAGTTTTGAGTTAAAAAAAGGAAAAAATTCTCTTGTACTTATACCTAGCATAATTTACAGAAATAACAGTTATGAATCTACATTGGGCTTCACTGGTGAGTTACAATATAGATTTTACATAAACCATGGACAATTTACAGAAGATATATTTAAAGGCAGAATATACCTTGCACCATTTGGAAAATATACCACTGCAAAAAATACAAGATATTTAACAGAAGAACAAGATATTATCTCTGAAGTTACAGCATGGGAGGCAGGAAACCTATTTGGCTGGCAAAAAATATTTCAAAATAAGCTAACAATGGACTTTGGAATAGGTGGATCAATAAGGTTTTCTGACGAAACAACAAATTTCGACACCTTCAAAGTTTATGCATTTAATGATCAATTTTGGGGCTTAGGGTTTCAGGGTATAAAACCTAAAATTCAAGCTGCTATTGGATACGCTTTTTAAAAATAGCTAATTAAAAAAACAGGCTCATAAGGGATTTAGTGGAAACGCTGTTGGCTATTGGCTGCTGGCTGTTGGCTATTGGCTGCTGGTCAAAAGTCAAGAGCTAAAAGCCAAGAGCTAAAAGCCAAGAGCTAAAAAGCCAAGAGCTAAAAAGCCAAGAGCTAAAAAGCCAAGAGCCAAAAGCTAAAAGCCAAGGGCCAAAAGCCAATAGCTTTTCCACTAAATTCCTCTATGAGCCAAAAAACATTCAAAAAACTGGGCAAACGCAATGATTACAACACACACAGGTCAATAATGTTGGTAATTTAGTTATCATCTAGTATAGTTTTATTGTATCAGCCAACTATTATTGATTAAATAATGTGCCTGTCTAAGATGTGGGCAGGCACTTATTTTCATTGTTTTTCAAGTATTCAAATGTCAGTTTTTTAAAGCATAAATCACTGATAAACAGAAATTTCCACTAAAAATACATAGTTTAACAACTATAAATTTCGAAAATATAAATTCTGATGCTATCATTTCTGATATTATATTTGGAGTTCAAGACTTAAAAATAACACACATTACATTACAAACAAACTATTGCATGCTCTTCCCAACATGTTATAGTTAATCGATGTTGGAAATTTTCGATTTATTCAGTATAGTTTTAATTGTATCACCCAACAAGATTAACTAAATGATGAGTCTACCCAAGATATGGGTAGGCTCTGATTTTAAATATTGAAATATTTATGTTCACGACTCAAATCAAAAACTCAAATAATTGAGCATCATCATTTAAGTATTGAAAAATAACGCCCGCTTTTTCCATTCTTTCTTTCAATGAAATAAAATCCTTTCTATCCGTCAATTCAATCCCTAAGACAACGGGACCTGAAGTACGGGAATTTTTCTTTTTATATTCAAAATAACAAATATCATCTTTAGGACCTAAAACTTCCACTAGAAATTCTTTCAAAGCTCCAGCTCTTTGTGGAAGTCGTATAACAAAATAATGCTTCAAGCCTTCATACATCATAGACCGCTCCTTGATGTCAGCCATACGTACAATATCATTGTTACCACCACTTACAATAGCGCAAATATTTTTACCTTTTATCTCCTCTTTAAATTGATCTAAAGCGGCAATGCTCAAAGCACCTGCTGGCTCTACAACCAATGCTTCCTCGTTATAAAGCTCTAAAATAGTGGTGCAAATTTTACCCTCATCCACCAAAACAATATCGTTTAGTACATTTTTACAAATAGCTAAATTTATATCACCCACCTTCTTAACCGCAGCTCCATCCACAAATTTATCAATGTGCTCAAGTTCTGTATTTACACCTTTTTCAATAGATGTCTTCATAGCAGGTGCCCCAGATGGCTCCAAGCCAATTAGTTTTGTTTGTGGAGAAACTTGTTTAAAAAAACTCCCCACTCCCGCAGACAATCCACCACCACCAACAGGAATAAATAAATAATCAAAATCTTCTTGACTGTCTTCATAAATTTCTTGCCCAACTGTGCCTTGACCTTCTATAGTTTTCACATCATCAAATGGATGTACAAATGCTTTATTATTGGCTTCGCTATCTTTTTTTGCCTCATTAAAAGCATCATCAAAAGTATCTCCAATCAAGTTTATGGTTACATATTCACCGCCAAACATTTCAACCTGGCTAATTTTTTGCCTAGTCGTTGGGGCTGGCATATAAACCACGCCTTGAATTTTCAACTTATGGCAAGAGTAAGCGAAACCTTGAGCATGATTTCCTGCACTTGCACAGATTACTCCTTTTGATTTTTCATCATCAGACAAGCTAGAAATTTTATTATAAGCACCTCTCAACTTATAAGATCGCACAACTTGCAAGTCTTCTCTTTTCAGATAAACATTGCATTTATATCTATCAGATAAATTTTTACTAAATTGCAAAGGCGTTCTAATAATTACATCTTTTAGCTTTTTACTAGCGCGCATAATGTCGTTATTATCAACAATGCCCCTTTCAATCGTAATTTCTCTATTGCTCATTTAATTTAGCTATTAAGGACCTTCTACAAAACAAAGACAAGGCATGCCTTGTCTCTACATTTAGGGACAGAGGATTAAACTGTCCGTTTTAACCTTTGATATTTTTCAAAATACTTCCGCACTGGCGAACCGGTTGAAAAGCCTCGTCAGAACCCTGCTATGCCTACGTTTTTCGCCTAATATTTTAAAAAATCTCTTTGTTTAAATTCAGACACTTATTTATCATCTGTCCCTTAATACACCGTAAAATAAATACTGTCAGGTAATTTGGCTAAATTTAATCGAGTACTTCGTTGGAGAACATCAGCCGTAGCTTAGGCTATGGCTCATAACCTCCGCCTTATACTCGACCAAATTTCACTCAAATTAACTCGACAGTATTTAATTTACGCTGTACTTAATTTGATTATTAAGGTACTTCGACTCCCGTTGACGCTTCCCAAATTTTAAACCAATCTTCATTCTCCAATTTCACCTTTGTGGCTGCTACAGATTTAGCAATTCGCTCTTTGTTTGTTGTTCCAATTACAGGAATCAATTTTGCAGGATGAGTCATCAACCACGAAAGAAGTATTTGATCTAAATACAAATCATATTTATCTTCCAATTCATCTATTACTTTCATCAATCTACTAATTCGCTCATTTTTCTCCTTAAAAACTTTTCCTCCAGCAAGTGGCGACCAAATCGTTGGAATGATTTTATTTTTCAAGCATGTATCAAAAGTGCCATCCCAAAATGGATTTAAATGTAAAACCGACGCTTCAACTTGATTCGTACAAAGTTCAAAGCAACTGTTTAAAACATCAAACTGAGCTGCTGAAAAATTGGACACTCCAAAATTCAAAACCTTGCCATTTCTTTTTAACGTAGAAAATGCCTCTGCTATTTCATGCGGATTCATCAAAGGACTCGGTCTATGAATCAACAAAACATCTATATAATCTGTATTGAAATTTTCCAAACTCTTATCCACTGACTTTAGAATGTGATTCCGATTCGTACTATAAGATTTCATTTGATACTGCGGACGGTTTGGTGTCGTCAAATTAATGCCACATTTTGTAATCAACTTCATCTTTTGGCGAAGTGTCCCATCCAATTTTAAAGCATTTCCAAAAGCTTCTTCTGTGGTATAATGACCGTAAATATCTGCATGATCAAAAGTATCAACTCCCAACTCTAAATAGTGATTGATAAGATCCTGCATATCTTTTGCTGCCAAATCACTTCCCCAAACGCCCCAACTCATGACGCCTGCAATTATTGGTGATAATTCTATTCCCATATTTTTACACAACAAATAGGCGCATTATAAATGCGCCTATTTATATTTTTTTATTAAATAATTATTAAAAAAATTTCACTGAATTTGCAATTACTCCCAATCGGCACAAGGAGACAAGGCATGCCAATTCATAACCCATAATTAATTCCTCCGAGCACGGGGAGACAAGGCATGCCAATTCATAACCCATAATTAATTCCTCCGAGCACGGGGAGACAAGGCATGCCAATTCATAACCCATAATTAATTCCTCCGAGCACCGGGAGACAAGGCATGCCAATTCATAACCCATAATTAATTCCTCCGAGCACGGGGAGACAAGGCATGCCTTGTCTCTACATTACGTATGGCTGAATTCATAACTCATAATTCATAATTATTCACGCCCCTGGACGTAATTTACGAACCGTTGCCCCCGTCTGCCACATTTCAGAATTTTTCAATTCATCCAATTCAACTTGCAATTTTTCTCTATAATCTGCCTTGCTGTTGATTGCAATTACATGTTGGGCTTCCCTACCCGATGCCACTTCATCATACAATTCACCAAAGACAGGCTTCACTGCTTCTTTAAATTTATCCTTCCAATCCAAAGCACCACGTTGAGCAGTTGTCGAACAATTCGCGTACATCCAATCCATTCCATTTTCAGCCACCAATTTTATCAAACTCTCTGTAAGTTCTTCGACCGTTTCATTAAAAGCTTCCGATGGACTGTGTCCTTTACTACGCAACAATTCATATTGCGCCTCCATTACACCAGCCAAAGCACCCATCAAGATACCACGTTCACCCGTCAAATCACTAAACACCTCTTTCTCAAAACTCGTTTCAAAAAGATAACCAGATCCAATTCCGATACCCAATGCAATTGCTTTATCAGCTGCATTTCCTGTTGCATCTTGTGAAATTGCAAAGCTTGAATTTAGACCTTTACCTTCCAAAAACAATCTCCTCAAACTGGTTCCAGAACCTTTAGGTGCCACCAAAACCACATCTACGTTTTCAGGCGGAATAATTCCTGTATGTTCTTTATAAGTCAATCCAAATCCGTGAGAAAAATAAAGTGTATTGCCCTCATCTAAATTTTCCTTCACCATTGGCCAAACAGAAATTTGTCCAGCATCTGAAAGTAAAAACTGAATAATGGTTGCCTTTTTACATGCCGCTTCAAGTTCAAACAATGTTTCACCTTCAACCCAACCATCCTTAACAGCCTTATCCCAACTTGCAGAACCTTTCCTTTGTCCCACGATTACATTAAAACCATTGTCCTTTAGATTCAAAGCCTGACCAGGTCCCTGAACACCATAGCCCAATACCGCAATTGTTTCCTTTGCCAAAACTTCCTTTGCTTTAGCTAAAGGAAATTCTTCTCTCGTTACAACGGTTTCATCTATCCCGCCAAAATTAATAGTTGCCATAATTTTATTTATTTTAAGATTTTATTTTTATTAAATTATTGATTAGTAAGCAAAGAAAACAAGCTTAAATTCTCGCATTTTATTGAAGCATTGAAGTATTATATCATTGAAGCATTAATAACAGAAACAGCAATCAAATTTTCAAATCATAAAGTTTGATTCGTAATTTCTAATTTCTAATTCGTAATTCGTAATTTCTAATTCATAATTAAATTATTTAACAGGCTCATAAGTCGCTGAATCGTTTTTCAATTGCTTCGTTAAAAATTTATTAACAGATTTCATATTTTTATTACTCAAAGCAATTCGTCCAGATCTTGAAAAGCCTAAAATATTGTAAGGCTTTAATTTTTCAAAAAGCTCTTGCGTTTGTTCCTTGTGTCCTGTTTTTTCAATGACCGTGATTTCTTTACCAACATATAATATTCTTGCATTATTCTCACGAACGATATTTTCAACACTATTGCTATCTAGCAAAGATTTGGTAGGAACTTTATACAAAGCAAGCTCTTGATAAACCAATTCATCATCTTTGTATACAACCACTCTAAAAACATCAATAATTTGCTCTATTGAGTTGGCAATTTTTTTTATCAATTGCTCACTAGCATTAACAAGAATCGTAATTCGATAAATATCTTTATTTTCAGTTTCCGACCCTGTAAAACTATCAATATTTATTTTTCTTTTGGTAAATTCGGTAACTATATTTTGTAATAGTCCCACATTATTTTCCGTAAGAATTGATAATGTATATTCTGTATTCATAAATTTTCTTTTTTAATCTGACCTAATCTAAACGAATTTCATTTACAGCAGCACCAGATGGAATCATTGGAAACACATTGCGTTCTTTTTCACAAACCACCTCCAACAAATAAGGTCCATCATGTTCAAACATTATATCTAATCCATTGCTGAGATTTTTTCTTTCATCAACTTTTGCTGCTTCAATACCAAAACCTTTTGTGATTGCTACAAAGTCAGGGTTTTTAAGTTCAACAAAAGAATATCGTTTATCAAAAAACAATTGCTGCCACTGACGCACCATTCCTAAAAAATTATTATTCAAAATAATGATCTTCACCGAAAGTTCAGATTGCCAAATGGTTCCTAATTCCTGCAAAGTCATTTGAAATCCACCATCGCCAATAATCGCCACTACTTCCCTTTTGGGAGCAGCCATTTTTGCACCAAAAGCTGCTGGCAAACAAAAACCCATTGTCCCCAAACCACCAGAAGAAATCCAAGAATCTGTTTGTTCATAATCGTAATATCTTGCTGCAACCATTTGATGTTGTCCTACATCGGTAACAATAATCGCTCTACCCTCCGTTTTCTCAGAAACCATTCTAACCACCTCACCCATCGTCAAACCATCTGACTTTGGATAAATATCTTCCTTCACTACTTTTTTATATTCTTCCTTTTTACAAGCATCAAATTCCTTCAACCATTTTATATATTTCTTTTTCTTCAACTTTGGCATCAAGGCTTTCAGTGCTGCCTTTGCATCTCCAATCAAAGGAACATGTGCAAAAACATTTTTATTAATTTCCGCAGGATCAATTTCAATATGAATAACTTGGGCTTGTTTAGCATATCGAGTTACGTCCCCTGTAACACGATCATCAAAACGCATTCCAATAGCAATCAAAACATCGCATTCATTTGTTTTAATATTCGGACCATAATTCCCGTGCATTCCCAACATACCCGTATTAAGTGGATGACTCGTTGGCAAAGCAGAAAGCCCCTGCAAAGTCATGCCACAAGGAATACCTGTTAGCTCCAAAAACTTCAGCAACTCTTTTTGAGCCTTAGAAATCAAAACACCATGCCCCACCAACATAAACGGTTTTTTCGCTTTATTGATTAGCTCCACTGCCTTTGCAACAGCATCTTTGTTTATTTTAGGAACAGGCTCATAAGTTCTAACTGCAACACATTTCTTATACTCAAAATCCAACATACCGAGCTGCGCATCTTTTGTTATATCAATGACAACAGGTCCAGGTCTTCCTGAATTAGCAATGTAAAATGCCTTCGCTATGATTTCAGGAACTTCACTGGCCTTAGTAATTTGATAATTCCATTTTGTTACAGGCATAGTCACTCCTATCACATCTGTCTCTTGAAAAGCATCCGTTCCAAGTAAGGTACTCGGCACTTGACCTGTTATACAAACCATTGGAGTAGAATCTATTTGGGCATCTGCAATACCCGTAATAAGGTTCGTTGCTCCAGGTCCAGAGGTAGCCAAACAAACCGATGCCTTGTTTGTAATACGAGCATGACCTTGAGCTGCATGAGTTGCACCTTGCTCATGTCTAACCAAAATATGATTGATGTGTTCTTGGTATCGATAAAGCTCATCATAAACTGGCATTATCGCACCTCCTGGGTATCCAAACAGGCATTTAATATCTTCCGCTATCAATGATAAAACAACCGCTTCAGCTCCCGATATATTTTTCATCTTAAGTTTAGGACTCTTTAATACTTGGTCCAACTTTCCCTTTTTAGGATTCTTTTTTACAGTCATAATCTATTTCTTTCTAAGTTCCTGAACAGAATTAAACACAATTTATTTCGAGGTTATTTTTTCATCAGGAACTTTATTAGTTATTTATTCCCCATCCGTTACACATCCCTCTGAAGCAGATGAAACAGACTTACTATATTTATACAATATTCCTCTATCATATTTTAATGGTCTCGGTTTCCAGTTAGCAGCTCTTTTTTGCAACTCCTCTTCTGAAACAACCAATTCCAATTTATTATTTATGGCATCAATAATTATTTGATCACCATCTTCTATCAATGCTATTTTTCCTCCAACATGTGCCTCTGGTGAAATATGTCCAACGACAAACCCGTGGGTTCCTCCTGAAAATCTTCCATCAGTAATCAGTGCAACCTCGTTTCCTAAATTAGCCCCCATAATTGCTGCGGTAGGCTTTAGCATTTCTGGCATTCCAGGACCGCCTTTAGGTCCTACATATCGAATGACGATAACATTGCCCTTTTCAATCTCTCCATTTCTAATTCCTTCATTGGCAGCTTTTTCACCATCGTACACTTTCGCTTTTCCTTCAAATCGTTCCCCTTCTTTTCCTGTAATTTTTGCCACTGCTCCTTCCTCTGCAAGATTCCCATACAAAATTTGCAAATGCCCAGTTGATTTTATTGGCTTATCAAGTGGATATATCACTTTTTGCTCTTCTAACAAGTCTGGTAAATCAGCTAAATTTTCAGCAATGGTTTTTCCCGTAACCGTCATGCAAGACCCGTCTATAATTTCATTTTTCAACAACAATTTCATAACTGCTGGAATTCCTCCCACAGCATGCAAGTCTTCCATTAAGTATTTTCCACTGGGTTTTAAATCTGCCAACAATGGTGTTTGATCACTTAACCTTTGAAAATCATCTATGGTTAAATTTACACTTACAGCTTTTGCCATCGCAATTAAATGAAGAACTGCATTTGTAGATCCTCCTAAAATAATAATCGTTTTAATGGCATTTTCAAAAGCAGCCTTTGTCATTATATCTTTCGGTAAAATATTTTCTACCAACAACTTTTTAATAGCTTCACCTGCTGAAAAACATTCTGCCTTTTTATCCTGACTCATCGCTGGATTAGAAGAACTATACGGCAGGCTCATTCCCAATGCCTCAATAGCGGATGCCATAGTGTTTGCAGTATACATACCACCACAAGCACCTGCTCCAGGACAAGCATTTTTTATCACTCCTTTAAAATCTTCTTCATTTATTTTTCCAGCATATTTTTCACCCAATGCTTCAAAGGCTGAAACAATGTTCAGTTTTTGACCATTGTATTTACCAGATGCAATGGTTCCACCATACACTAAAATTGCTGGTCTATTCAATCTCCCAATTGCAATCATAGCACCTGGCATATTTTTATCACAACCTACCACAGTAACCAAAGCGTCATACCATTGTGCAGAAGCAACCGTCTCAATAGAGTCTGCAATTATATCTCTTGATGGCAATGAAAAATTCATCCCTGTTGTCCCCATCGAAATACCATCAGACACACCAATTGTATGAAAAATCAATCCAACCAGATCACTACTAACAACTCCTTTCTTAGCCAATACAGCTAATTCATTAAGGTGCATATTGCATGTATTCCCTTCATATCCAGTGCTGACAATTCCAACTTGCGCTTTCTTCAAATCCGTTTCAGACAAACCAATTCCATAAAGCATTGCCTGAGCAGCGGGCTGGGTTTCGTCTTGCGTAATGGTCTGACTAAATTTATTGAGTTTCATTTTTTAATGCTTTAATGATTCAATGTTACAATGATTCTTTGTTACAATGATTCAATGTTACAATGCTACTGAGTTTCTATTTGATTACACAATTCATAACTTTCAACTTTCAATCTTCAACTTTCAACCTTTTTTAAATAAAAGTTGATTGATGAATGTCCTGTTGACGAACCAATTGATGGTATTTACAACTAATGAAATAAGAACTTGAATCTTCCCACTTATATCCCATATCATTGTTACCAATTGATTTTATTCCAGAAACCTCCGCAGCAGTTCCCGTAAAAAAAGCTGCATCTGCCAATTCCAATTCTTCTAGTGAAATATTTTTTTCTTCTACACTTATGTTTAATGTTCCAGCCAAGTCAATAATTGTTTGTCGGGTAATCCCAGGAAAAATATTATTCGTCATAGGTGTGTATAAAACATTGTCTCTTTCATAAAAGAAATTTGCCGCTGCTCCCTGTGCAACAAAACCATTTTCATCTAACAAAATTGCCGAATCAAAACCATTGGCAACTGCCTCATTCGTGGCGAGACTGGAATTGGTGTAATGCCCAACAACTTTTGCATCTATTATAATAGATTTAGGGCTTTGCTTTCTATAAGTAGAAATGCCAACATTTAACAAATCATCTCCAAAAAGCTTTCCCCATTGCCAAGCCGCAATAAAAACATGAGCTTTTACATTTTTCCTAAAAGACATATTTCGACCAAGATAAACAAGCGGTCTAATGTAAGCGTTACTGAGTCTATTTTTCCGTAACAACTCATTACAAGCAGTTTTCAAATCTTCCAGACTTACGTTTAATTGAATCCCCATTCTTGCTGAGGAGTAGAACAACCTATTTAGGTGTTCTTCCAATTTAAAAATAACTGGAGGACCATCTTGTGTGGGATAAGATCTCATACCTTCAAAAACACCAATTCCGTAATGAAGTGTTTGGCTAAATAAATTTGTATTTGCATCCTTTGCGACTACAAACTCGCCATTTTGGTAAACTATTGAATTTTCGTTGAACACTATCTAAATATTTTATAGTAAAACAAAAATGCCGCTCTCAAACAATATGAGAACGGCATTTAATTTATTTTATACATATCATTCTCAGCTATCATATTTGTACGACAGAAATAATTATAATGCTGATAATGACGTTAAAATTTGACATATTTATTTGTTGTTGGTCAAATGTAAATATTGAATTGATAAGATCAAAATAAAAATGATATTTTTTTCAAATAAAAAAGGCTACCTCAAGTGAATGAGGCAGCCTTTTATAAATTGTTTTTTGTCTTAAATCTTATCCTAATTTGTGAACATTAGATTTTGACAATTCTTTGTTAGGAACGATAACAGTATCATTTGCTGTACGAATAGTAATAGAAACGTTATCAGAAGAAACAACTTCACCTTCGATGTCGTTGATTCTAATTTTCTCACCTTTTTCTACTTTGTTTTTGTTAAACAAACCAGAGATTAAATCTTCTGTGATACCACGAGAAGCAAATCCGTAAGCGATAGCGAATCCTAATAACAATGCACCTAAGATAATTTGTACGTTACCAGTAATAAAGTTTGTATTGATTCCAGCTTGATCTAAAGCCATAACGGAAGCCATAAACAAAATAACATAGAATACAACAGTACTTACGATGCTACCAGTAGATGCGCCTAAAGAATCAGAAGAAGCTTTAACGAAATCACGAACGAAGTTAGCTAACCAGAATCCTAAAGTAAAGATTACAGCAGCAACTAATAATCTTGGCATGTAATTGATTAATTCAGAGAACTTTACAGAAATTACGGTTAAGCCCATAAAATCAAAAGTAGCGATTAAAACAAATAACATGATCAAGTAGTAAACAAATTTAGCAAGCAATGAAGATGGCGTTGCATCAACATTTCCTCTACGTAACATATCAGAAATTTGCAATTTGTCTGCAGCAGTATTAAATTTTGCTAATACTAACAATTTTTCAACACCTTTTTTAATAATTCCAGCAATCATTTTTCCTATAAAAAATATAAGTAAAGCAACAATCACCTTTATAAATCCATTAACGAATGTACCACCAAAGGTAGCTAATGAATTAGAGAGGGCGCCCCATAATGCGTTGGCTCCTCCAGTAAATTGGTCTGCAACGTTTCTAGCAGCCAATAAAGTATCAATGAATAATTCTCCTTGCATGGGTTTCAACTTTTTTTGGTTTTAACTTTTAATAAAGACTTAAATATTAGCAGTTTGTCACAAGGAATGACAAATAGCCTATCAATTATAATTTATTATCCTCTTGTTTCTTAGCAATTGCTACAAATATAGATCCACTAACTTGCGCTTTTTTTATTGTGAACAAATCAACAACATCAACGACTAACTTCAATGTTTGCAGATCATTCAATAATTTAACCTTTGTTTCAGGGGGCAGCTCTCTGTCTGTCCATAACAAGTCAAAGACATTATCAGGCATATAAAGTTGTATTAATTGTGTTTTTCCGATTCTTGTTTTCTTAAAGTTCTTATTCTTCCCCTAGCCCTCAACAATCTCATTTTCACTGCACTATTAGACAGTTCCAATTCCTCCGCAATATCTTCAATTGACATATTATCCTGATATTTCATTAATAACAGCATCTTATCACTTGGTTTAATTTCATTTAATAACTGCTTTAGATGTTCAATATCTATTTCAAATAATTTCTTACTCTCTATTTCATTTTCATCATCAGCAGATATATCATGTTTAATATCAAACTCATCAGTTATATAAGATCTCCTTTTTTTATTTTTCAAAAAGTTGATACATGTATTATAGGTAATCGCATAAATCCAAGTTGAAAAACTCGATCGTCCTTCAAATTTTGAAATATGCAAAAATGCTTTGAGCAAGATTGATTGAGTCAAATCTTGAGCATCAGCATCATTACCTACCATTGAGCAACATTTTCGAAATACTTTATTCGAATATCGATCATAAAGTTCTCCAAAATGTGAGGTATTGCCTGTTTCCAATATTAAACTAATAACTTCAATATCAGTTAACCTCTTCGGCTTAGGTTTAGATTTAGATTTAGATTTTTTCTCCAATTCCGTTACCATTAGTTCTAGCATAGTGCATTATCTGCACATAAATTAAGACCTCTTACAATATTCTGGTCACCTAAAGCAAATATTAACACTCATAGGATAACTACTTCAATACAATCTCCATGCCAATCTGCACAAAAAAGGCGTTTAGATTTTATCTAAACGCCTTACTTTTATTTTATACTAATGTTTATTAATCCTTAATAAATTTAGTTGTAGTAGATTCAGTAGCTGTAGTCAATACAACAAAGTATGTACCAGCAGCAAGATCAACAACATCAATAGTAAGTGATGTTGTATTTACATTAGAAACAACTTTTACTATTTTTCCTGACATATCAAATACTTGTAATTGAGCATCAATTGGGTTTTCGTTAGTCAATTGGATATTCAATATATTTTGAACTGGTACAGGAGCTATAGTGATTGTAGTTCTTACATCAGACTCTCTATATACAGAAATAGTATTGTAAACAGTCTCTGTTCCATAAATATCAACTTCTACTAATCTGTAGTAAGTATTACCAGAAGCAGCATTGTTATCTAACATATCGTAAGAATTCAATACATTGCTATTTCCAGCAGCATTAACAGTACCTAATGTTGTAAAGTCAATTCCATTAGTAGAACTTTCTACACGGAATATTTTACTTTCAACTTCAGAAGCTGTAGACCAGAAGATATAGTTTCCAGCGTTTTCTGCTCTACCATCAAAGTCAACCAATTCAACACTTGTTTTAGTACAAGTACCAACAGTGATATAAGCATTTTGTGTACAACCTGAAGCATCTGTAACAGTGATTACAGAAGTTGTATTTTCTGGCACAGTGAAAGCAACTACTTGATCTGCTCCATAATTACCATTAACAGCACCTGTCAAAGAAACTGGACCTGCACCTGGAAAGAAAATTGTAACATCCCAAGAAGCTTCATCTTCATTACAAATACCATCAGGACCTGTACCTATTGTTGTAACAGGAACAAGAGTCTCAGCTACTGATAATGGAATTCCATCACTAACATCCCAACAATTCATAGTTGACAAGTAGCTTGCAAAGAAGTCTTGACCAACAGCAGGGTTGCCATTTTGAGAAATAGAATAGCTAAAGCTGTATACAGTATAACTACCTGGAGCAATACCAGAGAAAGCACCATTTGTTTGGCTAGTTGCAACAATGATATCGTTTTCGTTTGTTAAAATATACATTTGACCAATATCACCTCCCGCTGGCGTAAATCCAGTTGCTTGAACAGAGATTGCACCGTTTCCACAAATTGTACCACCTGCACTTGATAATAAAGTTAAAGTACCTGAGTTTGCAGTACAAGTAGGCTGAGGAGGTGCAGTGTAAATACCAAAGTCAGCATCTACAAAATTCTGACCACCAGAAACAGTAACTGTGAAGCTACCAGCAGTTGTAAGAGTAGAACCACCAGGAACAGAAACAGAAACTGTATATGTACCATCTGGAAGGTTAGGGAATGTGTAATTACCATTAGAGTTTGTAACTGTAGAACCAATCACATTACCATTAGCATCAAATATAGTAACAGTAGCTCCACCGATACCAGCTTCACCTGGATCTTGAACACCATTGTTATTTGCATCATTAAATACTGTATCACCAATACTATTATCAGCCATATCATTGAATCCGAAAGAACCACCATTAGTATTCTGACCAGAAACTACTGTTACAGTATTAGAACCTGATGTAGTTAATGTTGTACCAGCAGGACCAGCTCCAACTGTAACTGTATAAGTACCTGGATCTAAACCAGGGAAACTGTAACTACCATCAGCATTTGTAACTGTAGTAAAAGTATTGCCATTTGAATCAGTTACTGTTACAACAACTCCTCCGATTCCAGGCTCACCTGGATCTTGAACACCATTTCCATTTGCATCATCAAAAACAACACCTCCAATAGAACCTGGAGCTACAGCACAAGGAGCAACAGTTCCGTCAAGAACATTAAATGTAGCTGAACCAGCAGTTGTACATCCATCTGAAGAAGAAACAGTAACAGAATAAGTACCAGGAGTACTTCCAGCAGTTAAAGAAACAGTTCCACCAGTTGTAGTATTTAAAGTTCCTCCAGTTGAAGTCCAAGAATAGTTAGTAGCACCTGAAGCTGTAAAAGTAATTGCAGTACCAGGGCAAGCCTGTGTTGCATTACCAGTAACACCAAGAGTAGTTGGTTGTGTTTCATTTACAGTATAGTTAAGTACTGCAGAACAAGCACCAGCAGAAAGTGTAACAGCATAAGTTCCAGCAGCAGAAACCGTAATTGTTTGAGCATTAGAACCAGTACTCCATGCATAAGTATATCCAGCAGGAGCAGATAAAGTTGTAGAAGAACCAGCACAAATAGAAACTGGAGCTGGTTGAGACTCATTGATACCACCAATACCTACAGTATAAGTTAGAGTTTGAGTACAAGATCCGTTTGAAATAACAACATCATATGAACCAGATCCAGCAACAGTAACTGAAATATCAGAACTACCATTGTACCATAAATAAGTATAACCTGCAGGAGCAGTAAGTGTTGCACTTCCACCTGCTTCACATATAGTGATAGAAGCTGGTTGAGGCTCAGTAGGAGTATTTCCAACTGAAACAACATAGTTTAAAGCTTGTGTACAACTTCCGTTAGCAATAGTTGCAGTATAAGTACCTGCTTGGTTAACAGTAATTGCTTGCTCAGTAGAACCATTACTCCAAGAGAAAGTATATCCAGCAGGAGCAGTTAAAACAGCACTTTCACCAGAGCAAATTGCAACTGGAGCAGGTTGAGTTTCGTTTGGCGTATCTAAAACGCTAACAGCAAAAGTTAAATCATCAGAACATCCAGCTCCGTCAGAAACATTTACTGTATAGTTACCAGCAGCAGAAACAGTGATTGATTGACCAGTGGTTCCATCAGCCCATAAGTAAGTATATCCACTAGGAGCAGTAAGTGTTGCACTAGAACCAGAACAGATTGCTGTTGGCTCAGGTTCTGGTAAATCAAGACCAGTACCTTCATTAACAACATAAGTAGCTGAAGCAGAACATCCATTTGCATCTGTAACTGTTAATACATAAGTACCAGCACCTACTGTAATTTCTTGTGTATTTTCTCCTGTATCCCAAGAGTAAGTATCAAAGCCAGCTTCACCAGAGATTGCAGTTGTAGAACCTGGGCAAATTGTAGCTGGAGCAGGATCAGTAAGATCAATTGTAAGATCGTCAGTAACAACATAAGTTGCAGAACCAGAACATCCGTTTGCATCTGTTACTGTTACAACATAAGTACCAGCACCTGCTGTAATATCTTGTGTATCTTCTCCTGAATCCCAAGAGTAAGTATCATATCCAGCAGGACCAGAAAGTGTAGTTGTTGAACCTGCACAAATAGAAACTGGTTCTGGAGTAGGAATTTCAATTACAAGATCATCATTTACAACATAAGTTACATCATCAGAACAACCAGCTGCGTCAGCAACAGTTACAACATAAGTACCAGCACCAACTGTAATGTCTTGTGTATCTTCTCCTGTATCCCAAGAGTAAGTATCAAATCCAGCAGGACCAGAAATTGTAGTTTCAGCACCTTCACAAATAGAAATTGGATCTGGTGTTGGTAAATCAAGATCGTCACCTACAACGACTGTGTAAGTTACATCATCAGTACAACCATTGTCATCAGTTAAAGTTAATACATAAGTACCAGCACCAACTGTGATAGACTCCGTATCATCTCCTGTATCCCAAGAGTAAGCAGCGTATCCAGCAGGACCAGAAAGTTCAGCAGTCGAACCAGAACAGACAGTTATGTCATCTGGATCAGGAACATCTGTTGCTTCAACAACTGTAACTTCAACAGTTGCTGCATCAGCAGTACAACCAGAACCATCTGTAACAACTAAAGAAACAGTATATGTACCTGGCATACCCATAGTATATGAAGTTGAAGACTCGTCTGGCGTATCTACTGTACCACCATCCGTTGTCCACGAATAAGTAAAATCGCTATCATCTAAAGAAGATGTAAAAGTTGTTGAACCACCACTACAAATTGTAGCTGGACCTTCAACAATTGAAAATTCAAGAGTACCACCACCAGTAACTTCAACATCAACTGCAGCAGATGAACAACCGTTCATTGTTACAACTAAAGTATAAGTACCTGCAGCATTTGCCGTTGGGTTTTGATCTTCAGATGTAAATCCATCAGGTCCTGTCCAAGCATAAGAATCAAATCCATCACCAGCAGAAAGTGTAAAGTCAGTACCATCACAAACTGAATCAGCAGGACCCATTGGATCAGCAACTGGTGCAGCTGTAACTTCAATAGGAAGACAATCACTTAATGAAATACATTCAACATTTTCTAACTCAAGAGTTGTAATACCAATTGTAACAGGATTTCCTGCAACAATCACATATTGGATTGAGTGTACACAGTAAGTGCCTCCAGCCAATGCTCCGAAATCACCGTTCTCATCAGTAGCAACAACGATTCCATCGCCATCAACTGCTACGTAAGTAATCTCAAAGCTATCTGGAAAGTTAGCGAATCCAGTTGCAGAGTATCCTGCAACATCGTCCCCTTCACAGAAAGCTGTTGGACCATCAACAGTACCAGCAATAGCATCACAATCTTTTACACAATCTTCGAATTCATAATCAAGAACATTTGAAGTACAACCAGTCGCATTATCTAAAGCTATAAAAGAAATAGATGTTCCTGCAGCAAACTCAAAAGATACTGTAGAACTAGAAGCAGGGTCATAAGTATCCCCACCATTCGTACTAAAGCTATAATCATCAGAACCTCCAGATATAGTAAAACTTATAGATGTCATGTTTGTTTGATCATCACAAAGAGGTTGACTAGCAGTAACTACAAGAGCAGCACTACTTACTTCAATTGCAGTACAATTTCCATCAGCATCTCCTAAATCAGAACACACTGGAGCAAGTTGAACTGCATCAGTGAAATCTGTAAATGAAGTATAATCACCAGGATAAGCTCCAATTTCATCGCTAGAAATTGCATTGTTAAAAACATAATTGTATTGATATATACAATATGATCCATCGGCTAGTGTTCCAAAGTTTCCATCGTCATCAACTGAGACAATATCATCACCAGAAACTAAGATGAATGTTTGAGCAAATGTACTAGTAATTTCACTAATACCAGTAGCACCAACCTCTACAGATTGACCAGAGCAATATGATCCTCCAGGAGGTACTCCTGTCAATTCACCTGCCTGACCGTCACAAAGTTTAGAACAAATTTCCAATACAATATCCAACTCAGCAGTACAGCCAGTATCATCATCTGTTACAAGAATAGTTACAGGAACTTCTGAACCAGCAGTATTCTGTACAACACTAATAGACCCAGATGTTGGAGACGCCCCCTCTCCATTGACAGACACTACATAATTACCACTACCACCAAATATAACAGTTGTCAATGTAGTTTGACCTTCATCCTCATCGCACGAAGTTAATGTATTGACAAAAACAAGGTCGTCACAGGCATCTTGTGCGCTGAGCTGCAAACCAAAGCTACACATCAGCATAAGTAAGAAAGCAAGTGTAAATTTAAATTTCATAATAATTGTATTATAAGTTTTTAATTATTTTGTTCGTATTGATTGTTGCCAAAAATGGAAGTACAAACTTGACAGAGTTATCCTACCAATAGTTATTGCCTACAAATTTATAAATTTATTGTTATTTCCATCTATGTTGAATAGATTTTTTACCAACAATTCCATAATAATCAACATTTTTGGAAATTTAGGGGCTAAAACACCTCTAAATTTTCAATCTAAATTTTTTTTTCTAAAAATAAAATATTTATATATTTACTATATAATGTAAAATTAATACTGAAATGGCGAACCATTTCACCTATTCCAAAAATTATTTATTTAGTAACGAAAAGCAATAACTTCCTCATTTGGACCGAAATGTCGGACCAGACTTCTTTTGTCCTTATTTATCTTTGAAAAATACTTCCGTAGCCCTGCTACCGAATCGTCGGACCGCGAACGTCGGACCGACAACGATTTTTCAAAGATAAATAAAAACAAAATAAGCTCTTCGAAATGATGAACTTATTATTTCATCGTTACTTAACTTTTGTAATTCATCAGTTTGGACCTAATAAACAATTAACAGTCATCATTTTAAGTAAATATAAATATATCTCAATATTGCACTTCTATTGGACCTAGTTTTGATTGATTAATAAACCACACATCATAATCTGTTGTCTGAATAATTCCATCCATATTGCCATCACCATAATCATAAATATACAAAACAGAAGGTGTTAATCCCCAAGTATTAAAATCAGAAATTTGAATAATACCATTTGGATCATAATCACCTGCGTAAAGTGCATATTTTCCTGGTTGTATCTGTTTTAGTTGCTGATTACCAAAAGCACTTGTTAAAGATGTTGTAAAATCAAAGTTCATATTAGTACTTCCTGCTATTGTACTTCTGCTTAACACATCTAAATGATTCCTATGTCTAAGCAATACATGATAAGGTGTTCCTAAGCTTAAATTGTCAAAGGTCAATGGTGTAACTCCGTCTTCTGATACAATTGTTCCATCCGATAACAATATTCCTGCTGCCGCATCCACAACAACAGTACCAGCAGTACCCGTCAAGGCTGGAGTTCCTGTTCTCATTTCAACATAAACCCAATCAACCATATTTGCTGGATAGCCTCCTACTATTGTCTCTGTTCCTGTATAAAACCATGGAAATTGATTGTATGGCTGTCCCATAGGAATCAAATTACTTTGGTTCAAACCTGTTCTCATTGTCGCGCCTCCTCCAATTAATGCTCCTTCTAAATACGCTTTTAGTGTTAATTGCAACCCTGGAGTTATACAATCGTCAACTGTTACAGATTGAATTAAGGTTTCCGTACATCCATTTACTGTTATTGTATATGAAATAATTATTGGGTTTCCTAAATTTGCCGCTGGCACTTGTGATGGATCAAAAATATTTCCTGAAACACCTGGTCCTGAAAAAGATCCTCCTGAAACAACTGGAATCAAGCTTACAGCTGGATCTTGAGCACAATAGGTTGCATTTAAGTTGTTAAAGGACGCATCTGGAACATTATTGACTGTAACAACAACATCTTGAGATACCGTTGAACTACATCCATTCGCACTTGTTACTGTTACATTATAAGTTCCACCTGTGGTTACTACTATACTTTGTGATGTAGCTCCATTTGACCACAAATTTCCTCCTAACGAATTACTGGTAAGTGTCACGCTTCCACCACTACAAAAAGTAGTGGGTCCACTTATTGAAATTGTCGGTGTAGCTGGAACTGGTAAAACTGTTACACTAACCGAAGCTGAAGAAGCAGTACATCCATTAATATCAGTATAATCAACACTATAAACTCCTGTAGCACTAACAACTATACTTTGCGTAGTTGCTCCGTTTGACCACAAATTTCCTGCTATGGAACTACTTGTTAGCGTTACACTCCCACCATTACAAAAAGTAGTAGGACCACTTGCCGAAATTGTTGGAGTTGTTGGATTTGGTAAAACAGTCACCGTTACTTGCGATGAAGAAGCGGAACAACCATTTGCATCTGTAAAGTCTACACTATATGAACCTGATGTATTAACTGTAATGTTTTGGGTAGTTGCTCCATTTGACCATACATTTCCTGTTGTTGAGCTGCTCATTAAAACAACACTTCCACCTTGACAAAAAGTAGTAGGACCGTTTGGAGTAATAGTTGGAGTTGCTGGCAATGAAAAATTATTTAATATAAATGTGCTTGATGTATTAGAACAACCATTGGCATCTGTCACAGTTACACTGTATGAACCTGGGCTATTAACAAAAAGTGTTTGATTGGTACTTCCATCCGACCATAAATAAGTTGTGGCAGTTGAAGAAGCTGTTAGGGTAATACCGTCTCCTGGACATACAGTTGCTGATCCAGCAGGTAAAATACTAACAACTGGCAATGCATTTATAATAACTCTTGCTGGCTTTTGGCTCGCATATTCATTGTCTACATCAGCACATATATTGCTATTAGTTATATCTGTTTGAATTTCAAGTATATTATTATTTATTAAAGATGATAAATACACATTTGCCGTAGTAGCATTAATTGGGTTAAAAGAAAAACCCCAAATCATGTAATCGCCAGAAGCCAATGTTGAATAATTAAAATCTCCAGATGTATTATATGTAATTATTGGATAAGTAGAACCATCATTATCTGTAAGAATATAATAGTATTCATCTACATTTCCAGGATTGGTTTCGTCCGCAGCTGAATAGGAGGTCGTAAATGCTGACATATCATCTCCTTCACATATTTGTATTAGAGCAACAAAACCTACTGGCTCTACAAGGTCACCAACATCAACTGATGTTAAATCACAACAAATATAATCTAATTGACTATTGATTGTTAATATGACATCATTTGTAAAAGTTACTGAAATAGTATCTGGTTCATAACAAGGAGCATTAAACACAACATCAAAAGTGCCACAATAAGCTATTCCTGTTGAATAACATCCAAGAATATCTGCTGCATCTTCTTCACCATCATAACTCAATATATCTACTGTTGCTCCTGCAATTGGCAATCCAGTATCTATATCTGTCACTTTTCCTTCTATTCTACTTGCTGGAGTACAGTTTGCCTCAAATACATGCAAGCCTTCTTGTCTATCTGTTGCAATGATTAAACCTGAATCAAAGAATGGATAAACTCCCCAACATCCAGTAAAACCACTTCCTGAAGAAAGAGAAGTATCATAACCTTCCACAATTACTAAATTTGTTGGGTCCGAAAAATCTATAATTACAACACCTGATGTATAATAAGAGACAACTATATAATTTCCTTTTATAAAAACATTGTGTGGAATCACATTCGTTCCAGGAAAGCTTTCGATATTATCTAAATGTTGGATATTACTTAAATTTGAAATATCATAAGTATTAACCCCTAAACTAGTATTTCCACCTTTTTCATCAACAGCCACCAAGGTATTTCCATCATCCGAAACCCAAACAGCATGTGTGAACAAGCCAGGTGTAGTTTGCAATGCTAAAACTTCATTCGCAGTAATCAGTCCATTTGGCAAAGAGCCAATATTTGAAACATCAATTACTCCAAATGTTCCATCATATATATGTCCTGTATATAAAGTATCCCCTCTAGCATATCCATCATGCACATATGTGTCTCTAGATCCTACTACATCGTATCTCGGATAAGCTCCTATATAAACGGGATTGGTAGGGTTTGCCGCAACATCTGCAATCAAAGTTCCTCTATTAGTCGTAGCACCAGGAATGGTATTGGTACATGTTGCACCAAATAAATAAGCCTTTCCGAATTCATCTATGTATATATTATGACTATCAGTGTAGGTTACTCCTAAATCTGTAGTAAAAGTATTTACAACAGAAGTTGCTGGGTTCGTTGTTAGATTACTCAAATCTATAATCAACAATCCTCCGCCACTTGAAGCTTCATTTATTACATAAGCATAACTACCAAAAGTTTTTAAATCTCTCCAAGTTGTACTTACTCCCGATATATAATTTACCTCTGTTGGATTTGTTGGATCTAACAAACTGACTATTGAAACGCCTGTTTGCAATCCTACCAAAGCATAATCGACTCCTGCTGGAGAAGTATAGCCCCAAATATCATTTAATCCTTGACCATAAGGCAGTATCCCTAATAGGTTCATCGAAAGCGGATCAATGATTACACCTAATGTATCTGAGCTTGAGCAACCTGCCCCATCCGTAACTGTCAAAATATAATCACCGTCTGCATTAACGATAGGCGTTGAAGTCGAAGCTCCAGAAACAATATTTCCGTTGTTGGTTGTCCAAGAATAGGTCAATCCTGTTGAGGGAGTAGAATTCCCTCCATTTAATGTTGCTGTGACAGTATCACATAACTCTAGCACCCCTGCTACAGCCTGACACATGGCACTTGAATTAGCTGAAGTTGGAGAAATTTCTTCTGAATATCTTTCAACTTCTGTTGTAAAAGCATTCAATTGCATACAAGCAAGACACAGAATGAACATAAGGAGGTTAAAGGCAAAAATAGTTCTCATGGTATTTTGATAGTTGATTTTGAAAAATGAAATTACTCAATTTTTACTATATCATACAGTTGTTTTCCCAATAATGTTATCAAATGTCGCAAGCAAATGTATAAGGAATAAAAAAAGGGTCAATGCTATAAATATTATTTATGGCATTAACCCCTACTAATTAACACTAAACTATTACTGGAATGAATTACACAGTACAAATATAATTTCATTATGGCTAATAAAATTGTATAAATATCGATAATTCTTACGCGCTCAAATTAAGATTACTGGTTTTACTATTACAAATTGAATGATTGTGTAATTAAAAATATTCTCACATTAACAATTGTCGGCCTTTGGCTTTTAGCTTTTGGCCTTTGGCTTTTAGCTTTTAGCCTTTGGCTTTTAGCTTTTAGCCTTTGGCTTTTAGCTTTTAGCCTTTGGCTTTTAGCTTTTAGCTTTTAGCCTTTGGCTTTTAGCTTTTAGCTTTTGGCTTTTAGCTTTTAGCTTTTGGCCTTTGGCTTTTGGCTTTTAGTTTTTGGCCTTTGGCCTTTGGCTTTTAGTTTTTGGCCTTTGGCTTTTAGTTTTTGGCCTTTGGCTTTTAGTTTTTGGCCTTTGGCTTTTAGTTTTTGGCCTTTGGCTTTTAGTTTTTGGTTGTTAGATTTTTACCAACAGCCAATAACCAACAGCCTAAAAAGCCAACAGTATAAAAAGCCAACAGCCAAAAGCCAGCAACCAAAGGCTAAAATTCTCAATTTTACTTAAACTTCTGCTTCAAGTCATTGTTTTCACATTACATTCCGATATTTGCAAAAATTATAGATTTAAATCCAAAAAATAAATGGCTCAAACATATCTACTCAAAGTAAAAGAGGTAAATACCAATACTGCAAATACAAAAACACTGGTTTTTGATGTCCCAGCACATCTTTCATCTGTTTTTGATTATGAACCTGGGCAATACTTGACGCTGGAATTTAACATAGATGGCAAGAAAGAACGTCGTGCTTATTCAATGAGTTCTAGTCCCTTGACAGAAACTGCACCAGCCGTTACTGTAAAACGTTTTCCTGGAGGATTAATCTCTAATCATATAAATGACAATGTTGTTGCGGGTGATGAGATCAACTTATTACCTCCTTACGGAAATTTTGTACCTCAATTAAATGAGAGCAATGCAAAACACTATGTTTTGATTTCTGCTGGAAGTGGCATCACTCCAATTATCTCCATTCTTAAATCAATTTTAAGTTTTGAAAAAGAATCAAAGGTCTCTTTGCTTTATGGAAATAGAAATGCGGAAAGCATCATATTTCACCAAGAACTAAAGCAACTACAAGAAAAATATGCTGACCGTCTTAGTTTGGAACTTACTTTGTCGCAAGCTCCTGAAAGTTGGAACGGGCTTGTTGGCAGAATTGATGCTCAAAAAATTTCTGACTTTGTTTTTAAATATGCAGATGATGATTCTCAAAAAGAATATTTCATTTGTGGTCCTTCGGGTATGATAGAAACGACTGAACAGTCTTTGACAGAAATGAAAATTGATCCTAAATTTATTCATAAAGAATATTTCATCCTTCCAAAAAAAGACCCTGAGCCAGAAGTAACCCAAGCCATTCAAGATGCTGGCAAACAAATGATAAAAGTCATTTTGGATAATGAAGAGTTTGAAGTGGAAGTCAGTCCAAATGAAACAGTCTTGGACGCAGCTTTGGAAAAAGAAATTGACGCTCCGTTTTCTTGCATGGCTGCTGCTTGTGCAACTTGTCGTGCAAAAGTACTTAGCGGAACCGTTATAATGGATGATAGAGAAATGTTATCGGATGAAGAAATCGAGGAAGGTTATGTTTTAACATGCCAAGCCCACCCTACTTCTGCTGATGTAGTTATTTCTTATGATGAATAACGCTATTTCAAAAAACACACAATTATTAAAACTGAAAGCCTATGAATTAGGTTTTCAGTTTGTTGGTATTTCCAAAGCGGATTTTTTGGAGGAAGAAGCACAACATTTAGACACTTGGCTGAAAAGAAACTATCAAGGAAAAATGTCTTACCTCGAAAATCATTTTGACAAAAGATTAGATCCAAGAAAATTAGTGCCTGGTGCAAAAACTGTTGTCTCTCTTTTATACAATCATTTTACAGATGCCAAACAAAGCGATCCAGAAGCACCTAAAATTTCAAAGTATGCTTATGGAAAAGATTATCATTTTGTAGTAAAGGACAAATTAAAATCCTTGCTACAAACGCTTCAAGAAAATATTGGTGAAATAGATGGTCGCTGCTTCGTCGATTCTGCTCCCGTTATGGAAAGGGCTTGGGCTGCAAAAAGTGGTACTGGATGGATTGGCAAACACTCCTTACTCATCAATAAAAAAGCTGGCTCCTTTTTTTTCTTAGCTGAATTAATCATTGATTTAGAATTAGAACCTGATGGACCTATCAAAGACTATTGCGGAACTTGCACTAAATGCATTGATGCTTGCCCTACCGATGCCATTGTTGGTGATAAAATATTAGACGGAAGCAAATGCATCTCTTACTTCACCATAGAACTAAAAGAAGAACTCCCTAATGAAATGAAAGGCAAGTTTGACAACTGGATGTTTGGTTGTGATATTTGCCAAGATGTTTGCCCTTGGAATCGCTTTGCAAAAAAGCACAATGAAGCCCAATTTGAACCTCACCCTGATTTACTAGAGTTAAAAAAAGCGGACTGGGAAGAACTCACGCAAGAAGTTTTCCAAAAAATATTCAAGAAATCGCCAGTCAAAAGAACCAAGTATAGCGGGCTTAAACGCAATATTAAGTTTTTGAAATGAGATTATGTACTCAAACAAAATAATTCAATCTTACATTCAAGTAGCTAATGCAACTTTTTCAACTAACTGATAAACAAATAAATAACCTATTACCTTCCTTTCATTTTTTCTTTTGACTTTGACTCTCAATAGCTTATAAGTGGAATTTAAAAGAAAAAAAGGGAATACCACCCTCAGTATGTCGTTTGACTTAAAGTTTTACTAACCATTGTGACAGATAGTTTTGTCGAATTGCATTTGCGATTTTTTGTTCATTGAAATAGTGATAAATTATGAATAGAATCAGGGTTAAGGTAACTCCCCAACTTGGGTGTTTAGTTCTAAGAAAAATACAACAACGATGAATAAAGAGGTTGGAGCGAATTTTACCCTTGTTGCCACAATTATCATACTTAGTCTGCAAACCTTCTATTCCAGGCTTTTTATAAGCTCGACAAAGATTCCTTACCGTATTGTAAGCAAGTTTAAAGTTTTTAGATAATTGTAGATAAGAAGTACCTTGCTCACTTAAATATGCTATTTTCTGACGTGTTGCCATAGAGGTTGCTTGTCCCATAATTCATTTTTTTTATCACTATTTCAAAGAACAAATTTACAAAATGTAGCTGTGCAAAACTATCTGCCACTATATTTATTAAAACTTTAAGTCAAACGACATCCCTCACCCAAACCGCCTACGGCGGTTTGGGTTTTTTTGCTTTTTATAATAATCAAATAGCTATTCTCCTAACGATATACACCCCTTTAAGTCAAAACAAAAAATTGAATAATCATTTCAAAATATTACAAATCAAAGACTTATAAATAAATATTAAAAAAATAGCATGAAAAACTTGACAGGTATATCTTGTTTGATCTATATTTGATACTGAAAACAAAAGATAAAACATTTTTTGCAAACACCAAACTTATTGATGTCAGTTTACCATATTTTTTGGGAAAAATATTCTAAAAAATTATACTTTCCTATTTAACTGATTACATGAAAAACTAAATACACTTTTTACATACAAACACACGTAAGAGTTATCCTACAATTCTTTTATTATTTATAGCCACAGCTATATATTGTACTCGCAGTATATAATACTATAGGGATACAGTATAAATAAAATCTAATTTTGAGCCAATAGCTTTTTTTTAAAATACAAGAAAACAAACGTAGTCACAGCAGACTATGACTAGGCTTTTCGACACAGTATTTTGAAAAATAGATCAATACTGAAAACAGATAATTTATAATGCATCCATAATAAATTGCGTTTATTGAAATTTCTATATAGTTGAAATAATATTTCTTTACCCCAAATTTTTAATTTCATGATAAACTTAATCCCTAAAAACACTGTTTTTTTCAAGTTATTACTTTGTTGCTGCTTTGTCTCGGCAATATATTGTAATACAAATGCACAATCACTGGATTTTCCAGAATTCAACAACATTGTTGATACAAATAATTGTTGTGACAATGAAGTAGCAAGGATTTACCAAGCTCCAAATAGCAATTCCTATTTGTATGTAAAACCAAATGCTGATTGTTCTTCTGCCAACCCAACACTTTATGACAACAGTGGCACATTGATCTGTACGGATAGTCCAACCATTGATTGCCTCATTGCCTATAACTTAAGCACCATTTCTGGTGTTTGGGATTGTGAATCAAATACTGCCTGTAGTACAAATAATAGCTCACCTGTTTATGATGCTGAAGGAAATAAGTATGCTGATAATGATATTCCTATCTGTTTAGGATTAGAATATTATACACAAACTTATATCATCTGTCCAGGCGATAGTGTTACTTTAGAAGGAGCAATTATTGAAAAACTTTGTTCTTATTGTGACGGTCCTGCTGAATTGGCTTTTAATGTACCACAATGGACAGGCGTAAATTGCCCTGGTTGTTTTTTTGTTACTGTGTCACCTGATAGCACAGCCGTTTACAATGCTTATACACCTCCTGTTATTTGTGGAATAGATCCTTGTGGTGGTCCTACAGGTGCAGAAGGACCTTCTGCGGATTTTACCTATTTAGTTGTTGTAAAAGACGATTGCGAAACAAATAATCCTTACGCCACAATATGTGCAGGTGATTCACTTACCATAATATATGGACCATCATCAGTCCCACCTGTACCATCAGAATGTGATACTATATACCACTCTGTTTCACCAAGCGCAGGTGTTTTGGAGCAAGCCGATGGTGCTTTATTAATTGCACCTGATACTACCACAACCTACACAATAACAACCACATCAGAAAAGCAAGATCAAAATGGAGATTGCATGACAATTTCATCGGTAAACAATTATTTAATTGAAGTTGAAGATTGCAACAGTCAAAATAGTACATGCGAATCACCATTAAGCTTAAATGAATTAGCAACATTGGGCATTATCAAATTAAATCAAGATCTCACTGCTCCTGGTGCAATTGTAACAGCAACCTATCAAGTCTCTCACGATTCTTTGGGTTATGTTTACATCAATGAACCTGGCGACTGTGTAGGTCCAACTTCGGCGGGAAGTATTAGCACCTTATTTGATTGTAGTGGAACAGCTATCTGTTTGATTTACAACACTACTGCATTTCCTAATGAACTAGAACTTTGTGTTGATGTTTTGGACAATACCAATTTTAATAATTATGAATTAATTTTTAATAACTGTGATGATCTAAATCTTAATCTTCTTCCTGAAACACTTGAAGAAATTAATTGGGTCAATGACTATATTGATGATTTGTCATATACCACTGATTGCAATAATGAGACAATTATATTATTCACTGATGAAACTACTGTTGCTATTGGCATTACAAATGAAACCACAATCACATTCTATAGTATTTTTGGTGATGAAATCTGTACACAATCTGATGGTTACCCTTGCCCTGAAACCAATTTTTCAGAAAGTACAAATATTTTTGATGTATGGAATTGTACAGCCGATGTTATTTCTGGTCCTACTCTTCAAACCATTAAGCCTTGTATTGGAGAGTCTGTCTTTTTGTATGCACCAAGTGTGGTTTGCAACAATGGACCACAAGGGTCAATTCAAGAAATATGGACCAATGATTTAGGTCAAGATTTTGATGCAGTATCTTCCTATTCAGTTGAGTTTACACCATCACAATCAATGACCGTATCTTTCTTAACTTGCGATCAAACAACCTTCCAATACAATATTGAGGTAGACTCTTCATGTGGTCCACTTGCAGTTAATTGCGGCTTGGAAAATCCTTTTAGTTTAGACTGGTTAGATGATTTAAGAAACGATGAATGCGTGCTTTCAATTTATAATTACCAGTATTCAGGAAACACTTATTTCTATGCAGAAAAAACGGAAGAATGTTCACAAGAAGGAAATGGAAGTACTCTTTACAATTGTTCTGGCGATATTATTTGCGATGTTGTTTTGAATTTTTGCAGTGCTGGCATTCCATTAATTACCAATATGGAAAATTTAATTTACGAAGCAGACACATGTTACTGTTTCCCAGATAACAATCCTGTTTGTGGATCAGATGGAAATACCTATATAAATAGATGTGAGGCTGAATGCGCTGGTGTACAAGTCGTTTTTAACGATGATTGCTCTCTATTAGTTGGTGAGTATTGCCCAGGAGATACCATTGATCTAATACTTCCACCTTTAGGACCAAACCCTCAAATACCAAATTGCGAATTTATACAGGTCACACCTGATGATGGCAATATCATAATCAATCCTGATGGCAGTTATATGGTCATTGCAAGCACGACCACTTTATACACCGTAACCAGAATTAGAATATCAGGCACTGGAAATTGCTATGACCAACCTTATTCAATCAGTTTTTCTACTTTTGTATCTGTTAATGACAGTTGCGTTATAGAACCTGAACCTTGTGTGGTGGACGATCCTTTATCTTTGGCATTTATTCAAGAAATTACTTCAAACAATTGTGCTGATGAATGTGAAAGCATAGATCAAATTACTGCTTTTGGATACAATGGAAATACTTACTTCGGTTTGGAAAATCTCATTGATGGATCTGATTGCCCTGTGGGAACTGGTGGCATTACTTTTGTAGATTGTAATGGAGATTTCTTCTGCTCAACTTTCTCAGGTGGAAGTGACACCTTCTGCTCTGATGACTTCAGTAATATTGCACAAAACGCAACAGTTATATGGTCTAATGACAACATTTGTGATCCTCAAATTCCAACAGATACAACCATTATAATTGACACTCCATACGATTGGCTAAATGACTTATTAGATGCTAATGATTGTTGTGCGAATGAAAGTGTGATCGAATTTCCAGTGGGTTCCTACAGTTTTATTTATGTAAAAGCTAATGACGATTGTGGTGGATTGGGAACTTTGTATTTAAATACTGGACAATTATATTGCACGGATGCTAGCAATTTTGATTGCCTGAATGCTTATGGTCTAAATGAAAGCGATGGAAACGTTGTTTGGAATTGCGGAGATGAACCGACAGAACCTGTTGATCCAATAGAACCCAACGATTCACTATATCTTGCTGATTATCCGTGGTTGGAAAATATTATTGATGCAAATGATTGTTGTGCGAATCAAAGTATAATTGAATTCCCATTGGATTCATACAGCTTTATATACATTAAAGCAGATGATGAATGTGGTGGTTTAGGAACCTTGTATTTAAATACTGGACAATTATACTGCACAGATGCAAGTAATTTTGACTGCCTGGGTGCTTATGGTCTAAATGAAAGCGATGGAAACGTTATTTGGAATTGCGGAAATGAACCGACAGAACCTGTTGATCCAACGGAACCCAACGATTCATTGTACCTTGCTGATTATCCGTGGTTGACAAATATTATTGATGTCAATGACTGTTGCGCGAATGAAAGCGTTATTGAATTCCCAATGGGTTCTTACAGTTTTGTTTACATCAAAGTCAATGATAATTGTGGCAGCAATGGTTCATTGTATTTAAACACTGGCGACTTGTATTGCACAGATGCTTCTAACTTTGATTGTTTAGCTGCTTATGGTCTAAATGAAAGCAATGGAAACATTATTTGGTCTTGTGGAACAGATGACAAACCTGCCGATAATTCTGATGATACAATCAATGATGATGTAACAGAACAATCATCAAAATTAAACACAACAAGTACATTAAGCAACGTTGACAATACACCTATTGAAATGAAAGTATACCCAAATCCTTCAAATGGATTGGTAAATATTTTTTTAGATTTAGATTATGAAGGAGATCAATCAATCAGAGTATTGGATTTAAGTGGTAGAACCATCAACGAGATAAAATTTACTGATGCTAAAAATCAAATATTCCAAACTGATCTAACGAAGTTATCAAATGGTATGTATTTAATTCAATACAGTAACCCAAATATTTCAAGCGTTGAAAAAGTAATGATAGCAAAATGATAATAGACTAGTGATTGATTTTTCTTAAACTATTATTCAGAACCATTATTCAACCCAAACAGCCTACGGCGGTTTGGGTTTTTTCATATGACAAATCCAAACCCTCATTACAAATCCTGATACTTGTATGATAACCCTGCCGTTGCCCGAGGTTCTACCAAACAAAGTCCGATTGATTACTAGAAAGTAACCAAACTTATACCAAATTAAATAAATCGTCCCAAACTACTCGAAGGCAAAAACCAAGTATAGCGAGCTACAGCACAATTTTATATGTTGAAATAAAATATTTACAAAAAAGAATTTAAAAAATTTAAAAAAAGATTGACAGGTACCTATAGTTTGGTTTATATTTGGAAATAGAAAGCGAAAATAAAATAATTTTTATAACCACAAAATTTATTAGCGAAAAATTATGTTTTTTACATACTGGAATTAACCGTTTGATCTCAAATCATCCTTGGTTTAAAAGAGAAATTCTATCTCTACACCTGATCTTTCATTGAAAATCTTTGATCAGTGTGATAAAATTTATAAGATTTTCAAATCTTTTTTTCTACAACATTTTACATATAATATTTAAGGCAATTTGGCCTTGAGTTAGATATCGCAATATTGATATTAGTGTTTGTAAACAGTAAATATCCAATGCTTGTATAAATAAAGCATTACACTAAGGTATTTGCAAAAAGTTATCATTGACTACTTTAAACACCTATCAATATTTACAGCCATTTTATGCTCAATCCAAACTGACTTAATAGACTGAGATTTACTATTCTAGTAAAATAGAATATATCTATTTGTGTGCCTACAGTTCAATATTTGAACAATTATATTAACCAGTTAATTAAAACGGCTCATAGAGGAATTTAGTGGAAAAGCTTTTGGCTTTTAGCTCTTGGTTTTTGGCTTTTGGCTTTTTAGCTATTGGCTTTTGGCCAATAGCCAATAGCCAATAGCCAATAGCCAACAGCCAACAGCCAGCAGCGTTTCCACTAAATCTCTTCATGAGCCATTAAAACCTTAATACATGTTGAAATTGTTTACAAAAAAACTGTATCTATTCAAGTGGTTGTTATGTTGTTGTTTTTTAACAATCTATGCAAGTACAAATGCACAGACTACCGATTATAACTTTACTGCATGTTATGGAGACACACTGATGCTCCCAGCAGCTTTGCCACAAGAATGCCCTTTGGGACCATTCATATTTGAGGACGATGAATTTCTTTCTCTTGTTAGCATTGATTATGATGAAATTGGTGTCGTCGTTCTTGGAGAAGGTACCTTTACTTATGACCTTTCATCAGTTGGAGGAGATTGTCCAGCAATTACCTATACTTACAATATTTCTTATGATGCTAATTGTACAAACAATCCTGTTATAAATGAGTTTAACTTTGAAGTTTGTATTGGTGATACTATAACAGCACCTGCTATTTTTCCAAGTACATGTCCATTAGGTCCATACCCTCCACAAGCAAACCCCAATGGAGATGACTACATTGTTCAGATGATTTCTGTAGGTCCAAATGAGTTATCTTTCATAGCATTGGGCGCAGGTAGTTTCACTTATCAACTTCCACAAATTATTTCTCCAGTAGACAACTTGCCTTGTCCTACTGATATTCACAAATACAATATTACTATAAAAGATGATTGCGTTTATGAACCTATTGTTTATAATGTAGAAGTATGCGAAGGAGAAATAGTTTCTATTCCAGTTCCTTATCCATCTGGTTCTTGTGCCATTGGACATACAGAAACTCCTGACGATCCTAACAATCCAATAATAGAATTTTTAGGACATACAGCTGGAGGTGATTTTGATTTCATTGCTTTGGCATCAGGAAGTATTACCATTGATGAATTACCTACTGATCCTTTTGGAAATGATTGTGACGGCTTGTTAAAACCAGTTATTGTAAACATTACAGTATTAGAAGAATGTGATATAGAGGTCAATAATTATGATTTTACAGCTTGTTATGGAGATACTTTGGTACTTCCCGTAGGTTTACCACAAGGTTGTATACCAAACCCAATACCAATAGAAGCATTTTACTTTCTACAACCCATCAACAGTACTAATGATGAAATCAATGTTGTTGTTGTTGGAGAAGGCTCATTTACTTATGACTTTTCATCATTGGGTGGAAATTGTTCTAGAATCATAAACCATTACAATATTTCTTTTGATCCTAGTTGTGATAATACTCCTACTATAAATGAATTTAATTTTGAAGTTTGTATTGGAGACACTATAAATGCACCTGCTATTTTTCAAGGTACATGCCCACTAGGTCCATATCCACAACAAGCAAATCCTAATGGAGATGATTATATTATTGAGATGATTTCCATAGGCTCAGATGAACTATCTTTCATAGCATTGGGTGCAGGTAGCTTCACTTATCAACTTCCACAAATTACTTCTCCAGTAGACGGCATACCTTGTTCTTCTGATATTCATGTGTACAACATTACCATAAAAAATGATTGCGTTTATCCATCTATTGACAATATATGTTTTGGTGATGCCATCTTAATAGAAGGTCCATCTATATTACCAGCGGGTCCACAAGGCCCTCCTGGATCACCTACTCAATGCACAAATGTTACCTCTGTATCTATTTCTCCGATGGATGAAGTAATTAGCCAAACTGATTATGGGTTTTATGTGGCTCCACAAGAAAGCATTACTTATACCTTAGAAAGTACTGCTACAAGTGGAGGTGGTCCTGGTTCTGGTGGATGTACGCCAATAAGTATTTCTCAAGAATTTGTTATTGAAGTATATGAATGCTATGTTCAACCTCCATTAGGTGCTGCAGGTCCTGACGGCGCAGAAACAGATTTCCCTTCAATTTATAGCATTGTAGATACCAATAATTGTTGTGACAATCAAACAGTGGCAATCTATATAGCTTCTAATGGAGCAAAGTTTTTATATGTAGAACCAAATACAGATTGTTCTACTAACAGCCCAACTTTGTATGATAATAACGGCTTGCTTCTTTGTACTGGAAATAGTACAACTGATTGCCTTGCCTCTTATAATGCAACTTTTCATAATTATACTTGGACTTGTACCACTGATGATGAATGCGATTGTAATAGTGACCTAGATACTGTTTATGACGTAGAAGGAAATGAATATGCAAATCCTTGTATTGCAGAATGTGCTGGAGTAAAATATTACGACGAAGTTTACTTTACTTGTCCTGGTGAAAGCGTTGAATTGGTTGGAGAAGTAATTTCTAAATTTTGTCCATTTTGTGATAGCCCTGGCTCATTGGCAGAAAGTTTCCCAAACTGGACAGGAGTTGATTGCAGTGGCTGTATCTCAGTAACTGTTGCTCCGACAGAAACAACTACGTATACTGCTTTTACAGAAGGAATTGCTTGTTTTGATCCTTGTGGACCAACTGGACCAACTGGTCCAAGTGCCTCTAGGTCATTTGCTGTAGTCGTGAATGAAGCTAGCTGTCAGACAGAACCAGACATAATCATTTGTTTAGGAGATCAAGTTTTAATTGAAGGACCACAAACACTTCCACCTGGACCACAAGGACCTAATGGAACAACTTCTTGCACACTGGTAAATCAAGTTTCTATCTCTCCGACAGATGGCGTTGTTAGTGATTCTGATTTTGGGTTTTATGTGTCGCCTACTTCTACAACTACTTATACCATTACAAGTAGTGCAGGGCCAACTGGTCCAGGTGGTGGATGCATTTCACAAACAGTTACTAGAACTTTTGAAGTAGGAGTAACTCAAAATTGTGATCCGACAGATTTAGTATGCCCAGGTGATACTGTAATATTAACACTTCCACCTAATGGTCCACATAATCCAGATAGTGGTCCAAATGGTCCACCTCCTGGTCAGGTACCAACATCTTGTGATATATTAACGGTAACACCGAATGATGAAAACGTCATAACTTTACCAAACAATGAAGGCTTTATGGTGATTGCAAATACTACAACTTTGTATACAGTTACAAGAAAAGCAATTGTCACATCATTTTGCTATGCACAAACTTTTGAAATTTATCAAGATACTTATGTTGAGGTCGCCGATGATTGTCCAACTGAACCAGAACCTTGTGTAATTACAGATCCTTTTCAATTACCATTTATACAAGAAATCATTTCCTATTCTTGCGCTGACGATTGTGGTAGATTAGATCAAATTACTGCTTTTGAATACAATGAAGATACTTACTTTGGGTTATTTAATAATATTGTTGCTACAAATTGTCCTATTGAAACTGGTGGCATCACTTATGTTGATTGCAATGGTGACTTCTTCTGCTCTACAAGTACATTGCCTGGAACCGAAAATTTCTGCTCTAACGAATTTATCAATATTGCAAGCAATGCAACTATTATATGGTCTAATGACAATATATGTAATGATGAAATTGATCCAGAAGCACCAGATACTGGTTATGATTGGCTAGATGAATTGTTAGACCCAAATGATTGTTGCGCGAATGAAAGCGCAGTAGAATTTCCTATGGGATCATACAGTTTTATTTACGTTAAAACTGCTGCTGATTGTGGAGGTTTAGGAGAATTGTACATAAACACTGGTCAGTTATATTGCTCAGATGCAGACAACTTTGATTGCCTAGGCGCATATGGTTTAAATGAAAGCAGTGGTAATACTATTTGGAGTTGTGGTGATGGTCCAACTGAGCCAGTTGAACCAGTTGAGCCAGTTGATTTTGATGACTATCCGTGGTTAAATAACATAATTGATCAAAATGATTGTTGCGCAAATGAAAGTATAATTGTATTCCCTATGGGTTCTTATAGTTTCGTTTATGTTAATGCTGGTGCGAATTGTGGTGGCTTGGGTGTTTTGTATTTAAACACAGGAAAGTTGTACTGCACTGATACAGCCAACTTCGATTGCTTAGGTGCTTATGGTCTAAATGAAAGTGATGGAAATGTTATTTGGACTTGTGGCACAGATGACAAGCCTGCTGATGATTCTGACGAGACAACCAATGATGATTTAACAGAACAATCATCAAGGTTAGATAACAATGGAAATACATCTATTGAAATGAAAGTATACCCAAATCCTTCAAACGGATTGGTTAACATTTCATTAAATACAAAATATGAAGGGGATCAAACAATCAGAGTATTAGATTTAAGTGGTAGAACTATCAACGAGATAAGATTTACGGATGCTAAAAGTCAAATATTCCAAACTGACTTGACTGATTTGCCAGATGGTTTATATTTAATTGAATACAGCAATGCAAATATTTCAAATGTTGAAAAAGTTATGGTAAGACATTAATGACCAAGTCTTGAACTATTATGAACTTAACCCAAACCGCCTACGGCGGTTTGGGTTTTTTATTTTAAAAAAATCAAGACCATCTTTCAAACCCTAGTCCTCTATTTGATTACTAGAAATAGTCAAGCTTATACCAAATTAAAAAAGTTGCCCCAAACTACTCGAAGGCAACCCTGCCGTTGCCTGAGGTTCTACAAAACAAAATATCATTGATTGCGAGAAATAGACAAACTTGTCCTAAGTTAATAAGTCGTCCTAAACTACTCGAAAGCAGGACATCCCAAATTGAAAAAGTCACCCCAAAATACTCGAAAACAAACTATTCAAAGGCAAAAAAGAGAATTTCTATAAATATTTAACAATTATTAATACAAAAATAATAAGTCACAACATTATGATAATCAATAAAATATACTTTAATTAATAAAAAATTTAAAGAATAATTAAAAAAAAGCTTGACAGATACCTATAGTTTGGTTTATATTTGGTATAGAAAGCGAAAGATAAAATAATTTTTATAATCACAAAATTTATTAGTATTTTTTTTACACATACTGGAATTAACCGTTTGATCTCTAATCATTCTTGGTTTATAAGAGGGAAATATTATCCCTACACCTGATCTTTTTTTGAAAATCTTTGATCAGTGCAATGTAAATATAATAGATTTTCAAATCCTTTTTCTACAATAACTTTTACACTTTTACATATAATATTTAAGGCAGTTTGTCTTGAGTTGGATATAATATTGATCCTTGGTGTTTGATAAAAATAAATATTCAATGCTTGCATAAATAGTGCATTCATTGCAAATATTTACAAAACCTATCATTTATTCTTTAGAATAACTACTAAAATATTCTACACTCAATCTAAACTATCTTAAAATTTTGAAATTTATTATCCTACTAATATAGGATACATATATTTTCGTGTCAACAATTCAAAATAAATTACCAAATAATTAAACCCTTAACACATGTTGAATTTATTTACCAAAAAATTATGCCTATTCAAGTTGTTGTTATGTTGTTGTTTTTCAACAATCTACACAACTACAAATGCACAAACTACTGATTATGACTTTACTGCTTGTTATGGAGACACGCTGGTACTCCCAGCAACCTTACCACAAGAATGTCCTTTGGGACCATTACCCATTGAAGTATTTGATTTTCTAAATCCTATCAGCAATAATTATGATGAAATTGTTGTCATCGTTATTGGAGAAGGCACCTTTACTTATGACCTTTCATCAGTTGGAGGAGATTGCCCACCAATCATATACAATTACAATATCTCTTATGATGCCAACTGTACCAACACTCCTGTTGTAACAGAATTTGATTTCGATGTTTGTATTGGAGATACCATTACTGCACCTGCTATCCCAACTGGTACATGTCCACTAGGAGCATATCCTCCAGAGGCAGAGCCTGATGGAGACAATTACATTATTGAGATAATTTCTATAAATTCAACTGAAATATCTTTTATAGCATTAGGCACAGGTAGTTTTTCTTACCAACTTCCACAAATTACTTCTTCAGTAGATGGTTTGCCTTGCCCTTCTGATATTTATAGATATAATATTACTATAAAAGATGATTGCAACATTCAGCCTTCTAATGGTGCGCAAGGACCAACAGGGCTAGAAATAGATTTCCCATCACTTTATAGCATTGTAGATACCAATAATTGTTGTGACAATCAAACAGTAAGTATTTATAGAGATGCCAATGGAATAATTTTTTTATACGTAGAACCAAACCCCGATTGCTCTAATAACAGCCCAACTTTATATGATGATAGTGGTGCTCTTGTTTGTACTGGAAGCAGCACAACTGATTGCCTAACCTCTTATGATATAACTTTACATAGTTACACTTGGACTTGTGTGACTGATGAGGAATGCGAATGTATGAGTGATCTAGATGCTGTATATGACATAGACGGAAATGAATATGCAAATCCTTGTATTGCCCAATGTGCTGGCGTAGAATATTATGATGAAATTTACTTTACTTGTCCTGGTGACAGCGTTAATTTGGTTGGAGAAGTAATTTCTAAATTTTGTCCATTTTGTGATAGCCCTGGCTCATTGGCAGAAAGTTTCCCAAGCTGGATAGGAGTTGATTGCAATGGATGTCTCTCAGTAACTGTTGCTCCAACAGAAACAACTACTTACACTGCTTTTACAGAAGGTATTGCTTGTTTTGATCCTTGTGGACCAACTGGTCCAGCTGGTGTAAGTGCATCTAGATCATTTGCAGTAATCGTGAGTGACGCAAATTGTGAACCAAATCCAGAACCAGATACATTCGTTTGTTTAGGTGATGAAGTAGGAGTTTTGATCGAAGGACCACAAGTACTTCCTCCTGGACCACAAGGACCAGATGGACAAGTTTCTTGTACAAATGTGACAAACGTTTCCATTTCTCCAAATGAAGGAGTTATTTCTCAAACATCCTTTGGATTTTATGTTTCGCCAACTAGTACTACCTCTTATACAATAACAAGTACAGCAGGTTTACAAGGACCAAGTGGTGGTTGCACACCGCAAACTGTTACCAGAACTTTTACAGTAGGAGTAACTCAAAATTGTGATCCGACAGATTTAGTATGCCCAGGTGATACCATAATGTTATTATCTCCTCCTCTAGGTCCATATGGTCCGCAACCTGAAGGCTGTGAGACATTGGTAGTTACACCTGATGATGGAAATATTATTTCATTACCAAATGGAGAAGGATTTTTGGTTATAGCTAGTACTACAACAGTATATACAATGACAAGAACAGGAGTTGTTGGGTTTGGTTGTTATCCAGAAGCTTTTGAAATTTCTCAAGATACTAATGTTGAAGTCAACGAAAATTGTACAACTGAGCCAGGAGAACCTTGTGTGGTAACTGACCCACTAAGTCTTCCTTTTGTACAAGATGCAATTTCGGGTATTTGCCCTGGTGATTGTGGATTAAAGCAAATAGATGCTTTCTCGTTTGAAGGCAGTACTTACATTAGAATGTTCTATGCAGGAGAGGGACCAAATTGTCCAACAGATTCTGGTGGAAACGTTTACTTAGATTGTGATGGAAATACAGTTTGTACTTCTACCCCATTTGTCGGCAGTGATTGTACCAATGAATTTATAGCAGCAACAGCAATGGGCGAAGGAATATGGTCCAGTCCATACCAAAGCGCGGTAGTTTGCCAACAACCAATTATTGATATTCTAGACTATTTAGCCAACCTTGATTGGGAACAGGTTGTTGCAGCAGGTGGTCCAAGTTCTACTGATGATATTTCTCTAATAGAATATAATGCCAATGGACTTTATATCTACCAACTAACAAAATGTGATTCAAATTCTACTTTTGCTTTTGTAGACTGTAATGGTAATGTATCAGACCAAAGTACCATTTCTTGCGTTGGTCCAGCAGATGCTAATGTATTAATTGAATGTGGTGATCCTATAGATTTAGTATGCGATGTTGAAGATCCTCTTACAGAACTGCCTTGGTTAGATGCATTGAAAAATGATCCTTGTATACTAGAAATTTATGCTTATAACTATGAAGGCAATGGATATATATTTGCTCAAAGTACAACAGAATGTTTGCAAGACGGAACTCCTTCTGCTCTTTATCAATGTGATGGAACTGAGATTTGTAACTTTGCTGGTGGAAGTGGATGTGATACTGGCGGTGTTCCAATAGATGACATTCCAGAAAATTTAATTTATGAATCAGATACTTGTTACTGTTCTCCAAACGACCAACCAGTTTGTGGTGCTGATGGCAATACTTATGCAAATTCTTGCGAGGCTGAATGCGCTGGTGTGGAAGTTGTTTTCAATGCTGAATGCACGTTGGTTCCAACTTATTGTGTAGGAGATACAGTAATGTTATTGACTCCACCTCAAGGTCCACTTGGTCCACAACCTGCTGGATGTGAAATATTGACTGTGACACCAGATGATGGAAACATCATTACCCTCCCAGACAATGGTGGATTTATGGTGGTTGTCACAACAACTACTACCTATACAGTTACAAGAACAGGAGTTGTTGGATTAGGTTGTTATTCAGAACCTTTTGAAATTGGAATCGATACTTATATTGAGATCAATGAAAATTGCCCAACTGAACCAGAACCTTGTGTGGTAGCAGATCCTTTATCTTTACCATTTATACAAGAAATTATTTCTTATCCTTGTGCTGACGACTGTGGTAGAATTGATGAAATTACTGCTTTTGGATACAATGGAAATACTTACTTTGGGTTATACAACAATATTCTTGCTGAAAATTGTACTCTTGATGGGGGTGTTACTTATCTTGATTGCAATGGTGATTTCTTCTGCTCTGCAAGTGCATTACCTGGAACCAGCAATGCCTGCTCTAATGAATTTAACGATATTGCAAGCAATGGAACCATTATATGGTCTAATAGCAACACATGTCATGATGAAGTTGATCCAGAAGCACCAGATACAGGATATGATTGGTTAGATGACTTATTAGATGCAAATGATTGTTGTACAAATGCGAGTGCAATTGAATTCCCTATGGGATCATACAGTTTTATTTATGTAAAAGCTGGTGCTGATTGTGGTAGTTTGGGAACATTATACTTAAACACTGGACAATCATACTGCACTGACGCAGACAACTTTGATTGCTTAGGAGCGTATGGATTAAGTATCAATCAAGGAAACGTTTTATGGAGTTGTGGTGATGGTTCTGAACCAACAGAACCAACAGAACCAACAGAACCAGATACTCAATATGATTGGTTAAATGATCTATTAAGTAGCAGTGACTGTTGCAATGCAAATGCAGCCATTGAATTCCCATTAGAATCATACAGTTTTATTTATGTAAAAGCTGATGCTGACTGTGGAGGTTTAGGAACATTGTATTTAAACACTGGACAATTGTATTGCACAGATGCAGACAACTTTGACTGCTTGGGAGCTTATGGTCTAAATGAAAGTAATGGAACAACTATTTGGACTTGCGGAGATGGACCTGTAGATCCACCAAATCCAACTACTCCAAACACTGGATACGATTGGTTGAATAATCTAATTATCGATGACGGCTGTTGCAATGCCAATGCAGCTATTGAATTTCCAATGGGACCTTACAGTTTCATTTATGTTTTAGCAGATGCTGATTGTGGCGGTTTAGGTTCTTTATACTTAAATACTGGGCAATTATACTGCAATGATGCCGATAATTTTGATTGCTTAGGAGCATATGGATTAAGTATCAATCAAGGAAACGTTTTATGGAACTGTGAAGGTGGTGGTCCAACAGAGCCGAATGATCCAACAGAACCAGTTGACTTTGAAGATTATCCGTGGTTGAATAATATAGTTGATGCGAATGATTGTTGTATAAATGAAAGTGTAATTGTATTCCCTATGGGTTCTTATAGTTTCGTTTATGTTAATGCTGGAGCGAATTGCGGTGGTTTAGGTGCTTTGTATTTAAATACTGGAGAGTTATACTGCACGGATGCAGACAACTTCGATTGCTTGGGAGCTTATGGTCTAAATGAAAGCGATGGAAATGTTATTTGGACTTGTGGAACAGATGACAAACCTGTTGATAATGCTGATGATATGATCAATGAAGATTTGACGGAACAATCATCAAAATTGGACAATACAGAAAACTTAAGTAGTCTTGATAATGTGCCTGTAGAAATGAAAGTATATCCTAACCCTTCAATCGGATTGGTTAATATTTCTCTAAATACAACACACGAAGGCGATCAATTGATTAGAGTATTGGATTTAAGTGGTAGAACCATCAATGAGTTTAGATTTACGGATGCTAGAAACCAAGTATTCCAAGTCAATTTAACTGATTTGCCAGACGGTTTATATTTAATAGAGTATAGCAATATAAATATTTCAAGTGTTGAAAAAGTTATGGTAAGACACTAAGCACTAACCAGAATTATTTGATTATTATGAATTTAACCCAAACCGCCTTCGGCGGTTTGGGTTTTTTATTTTACACAAGTTTTGCAAATTTTGCTATTTTGTTGCTAATTCCGTCCTATTTTCTACTATTTTTTACCATACGAAAGTCACAAAAGACATATATTTTAGCAACATAAAAAATTGATTACCAATTTTTTATCATTAAATTTTGTTAGATATTAAAAATATAACGAATCACAATTGGTAAAAAATGTTATTGCAAAGCATCCTTTAATACTTTATATTTGGATACAACAGGATGAGTTATTGAACGAAACTCATATTTTTCAAGTGAACATATGGTAATAATGGTCAAAGCACCAAAACATAAAGAAAAGTAATTTTTTTTGTGAAAGGGAAGTGCGGAGGATGAACTTAGCGACGGAGCAGCTAAATATTCGAAACTACGCCCGATGCGAGTGGAAATGTTTTTACGAAACCTTAAACCTACGAGGTTTTCAAAACCTCGTAGGTTTAAGGTTTCGTAAAAACATTGCAGCGGACAGCCCCCAATCAAGTTGAGGGCAGGCCCCCAATCAAGTTGAGGGCAGGCCCCCAATCAAGTTGAGGGCAGGCTCCCCAATCAAGTTGAGGGCAGGCTCCCAATCAAGTTGAGGGCAGGCCAAAAATAAATTTAATTTATTCACAAACAATTAATCAACCAAATATATTTTATTAAATAATTAAAACAAACATTAATGATGAATTTATCTACCCTAAAATTTCATGTACTCAAGTTGTTGTTATGTTGTTCTTTTCTACTGTACAACATAGGCACAAATGCACAGCCAGTTTTCTCATTTGATATAGAGGCGTGTATTGGAGATACCGTTCGGGCTCCTATTATAGTAGAACCCAACTGCCCATTTGGCCCCTTACCAGAAGAAGCAAGTCCAACTGGTGATAACTACATTGTAAAAATTCTTGACTACGTACCCGAAATGATTTTTATTGTTCTAGGCGAAGGTAGTTTTAGTTATCAAATACCACCTGGTTCTACTGGTCCAAACAACTTTGTTTGCCCAACAGATATTTACACTTATAACATTACCTTAAAAGATGACTGTGAAGTTGTGGTACCTGATTATACAATATGTAATGGTGAGCAGATTTTAATTGAAGGCCCAACTTCTCTTAATGGTCCACAGGGTCCATCAGGAACTGTGCCTTGTAACAGTGTTACGAGTATAAGCATTTCACCAAATGATGGAATTATAAGCCAAACACCCTACGGTTTTGTTGTTGCTCCAGACATAACTACTACTTACACTATTACTAGTACGGCTGGACCTGTTGGACCTGGTGACAATTGCTTATCTAATTCTGTAACCAGTGAATTTATAGTTGGAATATCTAATTGTGAAATTGAAACCCTCAATTATTATATGTGTGCCAATGATGAATTGGAAAGAGCCATTGGTGATTTGGTAACTTATGTCATTACAGAACAGCCTTCCAATGGAACCATTTACGAAGGAGAAAATACATCAGGTATTTCAGGTGGATCTATTTTTTATGTTCCTAACACAAACTATGAAGGGAGTGATCAATTTACGATAGAGTATACAAATTTAGCAACAAACTTTACTACGACCTCAACTTTTGATGTTCAAATAAATGATTGTGGTGATCCAGTATTATTTGCGGACCAACTATGTCAAGCAGATACTTTTGCTATCTCCAATGGAGATGGTCCTCCTCCTGAAGTTTTAGTAGAACCTTCTAATGGAACATTAGACTTTCCATCTGGAATCCCTTATTATTCTGGTGGTGGTACAGAATACGTTCCTAATCCTGGTTTTATTGGCACGGACTATTTTACCATAGAATACACTGCTTTAGGTGGAATAGACAAAAGCATTATAAACTTTGAAATAACTGTGATTGATTGCACAATTGAAGAACCTTGTATAATAGCAGATCCTTTGTCTGAATCATTCATTCAAGATATTATTGCAGCTAATAATTGTGCGGATGCTTGTGGAAGCGTTGATAAAATTACAGCCTTCACTTATAATGGAAATACTTACTTTAAACTTGATAATTTAGGAGATGGTCCTGATTGTCCTATTATTGGTAACACAAACCAATCTTCTTTTTTAGATTGCAATGGCAACTTTGTTTGCGATATCTTTGGTTTTGCTAATTTATGTTCTAATGATTTTCTTGACACTGCAATAACAGGAACAACTATTTGGGAAAATAACAATAATTGTGGTGCTACAGTACCAGAACTCACAGAATATGATTGGTTAAACAACTCCTTAAATGTAGATGATTGTTGTAACAATGAAAGTGCCATAAAATTTATTTGGGAAGATGTAGTTCTTATTTATATCAAAACTGCTACTGAGTGTGGAAGTCTAGGCGTATTGTTTAACGAAAATGGTGTTGTATTTTGTGTAGATGAAGAAAACTATGATTGCCTGGATGGGTTTGGTCTAAATGAAAGTGAAGGGACAATCCTTTGGGCTTGTGGAAATGAGCCTACAAATCCAGATCCTAATCCAGAGCCTTGCGTGACAATAGATATTTTCGTTTTAAATGACATTATAGCGGAAAATAATTGCGCTGATAAATGTGGAAGTATAGATCAAATCACTGGGTTTCTTTATGAGGGAAGTTCTTATTTTGCTTTATTCAATTTAAACGATGGTCCTGATTGTCCAGAAGCTACTAACGGTATTGTATTTTTAGATTGTAATGGAGACTTTCTTTGTAATACTAGCAATCCAGGTACTGGTAATGATATATGTTCTGATGATTTAATTGCAAATGCAAATGCAGCTGAAATTGTTTGGAGCAATAGTAATACTTGTGAACCAGCCCCACCTACAGAACCAGGAAACACAGAGTATGATTGGTTAAACAACTTATTAGATACAAATGATTGTTGTGCAAATGAAACTGTACTAGAATTTGATGTAGGATCATACAGCTTTATTTACGTTAAAACTGCTGCAAACTGTGGTGGTTCTGGAAAGCTGTATTTAAATACTGGTCAATTGTATTGTACAGATGCAAATAACTTTGATTGTCTCGGTGCTTACGGTCTAAACGAAGGAGCTGGAACAACTATTTGGAATTGTGGTGATGGACCGACTGATCCAACAGATCCACCAAATCCAACTGATCCAAACACTGGATACGACTGGTTAGACAATCAACTTACCAATAGTAACTGTTGCAATGCAAATGCAGCTGTTGAATTTGATCTGGGCGGAGGATATAGTTTCATTTATATTGCGGCAGATGCTGACTGTGGCGGCTTTGGTACATTGTATTTAAATACAGGACAACTCTACTGTGAAGATGCCAGCAATTTTGATTGTTTGGCAGCATATGGATTAAGCATCAATCAAGGAACTGTTTTATGGAATTGTGAAGGTGGTGGTCCAACAGAGCCGACTGATCCAACAGAACCAGTTAACTTTGAAGATTATCCGTGGTTGAATAATATAGTTGATGCGAATGATTGCTGTATAAATGAAAGTGTACTTGTTTTCCCACAGGGTTCTTATAGTTTTGTTTATGTTAAAGCTGGTGCCAATTGCGGTGGCTTAGGAACATTGTATTTAAACACTGGACAGTTGTATTGCACAGATGCAAGCAACTTTGATTGCTTGGGAGCTTATGGTCTAAATGAAAGTGATGGCATTGCTATTTGGACTTGTGGAACAGATGACAAACCTGCTGATGACTCAGATGATACAATCAATGATGGTTTGACGGAGCAATCATCAAGATTAGTCAATACAAATAGCCTAAGTAATCTTGATAATCAGTCTGTAAAAATGACTATTTATCCTAATCCTTCAAACGGATTGGTTAATATTTCTTTGAATACTGCCTATGAAGGAGATCAGGCAATACGAGTATTTGATTTAAGTGGTAGAACAATCAATGAGATTAGATTTACTGATGCACAAAATCAAGTATTCCAAACGGATTTGACAGATTTGCCAGACGGTTTATATCTAATAGAATATAGCAATGCAAATATTTCAAATGTTGAAAAAGTTATGATAAGGCGCTAGAACTAACTATCTAGCTACTATGAATTTAACCCAAACCGCCTTCGGCGGTTTGGGTTTTTTAATGTTCTAAATTTAAAATTGTTAATCTCCTTTTAATGGTTTAAATTGCGAGTATATTTGAGGAGTCAAACTATTCAATTAACAAAAAATACACAATTCCCTCCTCTTCACTCTAGCGTTACCTTATTATTAGGTTGACATATTGCATTATTTTTAAATATGTTAAACAACTAGTACAATTTATACTCATTTAACCATACATTTGTGGTCTTTTTGAGTTAATGGTCAAATAATTATATATGTGTGTATAGGCAGTTGCCTGACAATCTACAAGTAGGTTACCTAGCAAATCTACAAAAAGGAATTGCATATTATCTCTGTAAAATCAAATATGAAATTATGTTAAAAAAATTTACAAAAAAAAATTATTTATTCAAGCTGTTGCTGTGTTGCTATTTTATAATAAATTACAATGTAACAAATGCACAAATTGAACAAAGCAATCAAACTCATTGCCCAGGTGACACGGTAACGCTATTGCCCCCACCCTTGGGTCCATTAGGTCCACTCCCATCTAGTTGTGAAACCCTGACCGTAACACCAGATGATGGAAACATCATTACTTTGCCAAATAATGGTGGATTTATGATAGTTGCTGGCAATACTTCAACTCAATACACAATAACAAGAACTGGCATTGTTGCTAGTGGATGTTATTCATCGCCATTTGATGTATCAGCTAATACAAATGTGATTATTGGTGATAATTGCCCTGACGATCCTACAGACCCTACAGACCCTACAGATCCTGTAGACCCTACAGATCCTGTAGAACCAGACACTCCTTATGCTTGGTTAAATGATTTAATTGATGCAAACGACTGTTGTGCAAATGCATCTGTTTTAGAATTTGATTTAGGCAGCGGATATAGCTTTATTTATATTCAAACGGGTGAAGATTGTGGTGCAAATAGTTCATTGTATCTAAATGACGGCAGTTTATATTGTACTAATGGAAACAACCTTGATTGTCTTTCAGCTTATGGTTTAAATGCAAACAATGGTACAGTATTGTATGATTGTGGTGATGGTCCAACTGATCCGACTGATCCGACTGATCCGACTGATCCAATTGACTTTGATGAGTATCCGTGGTTGGCTGACCTTATCGATGAAAATGACTGTTGTGCAAATGAAAGCATTCTTCTTTTTGATTTGGGTTCTTATAGTTTTCTATACATCAAATCAGCTTTAGAATGTGGAGGTTTAGGCAAATTATATTTAAATACTGGACAATTGTATTGTTCAGATGCTACTAATTTTAATTGCCTTGGAGGTTATGGGTTAAATGAAAGTGAAGGCACTACCCTTTGGAATTGCAGTGATGATCCAACTGATCCAACTGATCCGACTGACCCAACTGATCCGACTGATCCAACTGATCCGACAATTGATTTTCCGTGGTTATCTAATATTATAACTGATGATTGCTGTGCAAATGCAAGAATATATCATTATACACAAAGCAACTATGGATATATTTATGTAGAAGCTGGAGATTGTCAAGATGGAAATTACGGTCGTTTGTACAATGAAGAAGGGCAGTTATACTGTACTTCTGCTGCTACTGTTAGTTGTTATGATTACTACATCCTCGGAAATTCATTTACAGAAACATTATTATGGAGTTGCGATGGCACTGAAGACAGACCGCCAAACTCTTCAAATACAGAAGGTCAATCTGATAGAATAATTACCAATGAGAATTTAGTTAAGTTTAATGTATTTCCAAATCCATCATCTGGATTAATCAACATTTCAATAGACACAGATTATGAAGGAATGGAATCAATTATCATTTATGATCTTAGTGGTAAAATTATTAATGAATTTGTATTTGAATCAGCAAATATTAAATTATTTCAAGCAGATTTAAGTGATTTGCCAGATGGTCTTTATTTAATACAATACCAAAATACGAATGTTTCTAGTATTGAAAAAATAATGATTAGACATTAGAAAAGGAAGAATCATATACTTATGTTAGCCTACTAATTATGTAAATAACTTCTTTTTAAAGCCCCAACCGCCTTTGGCGGTTGGGGCTTTTTTTTATAAATTATTGCTAATATGAATATAATAGCTTATTTTTGAGGTGTAAATGAATATTTACACAAGCATTTATGTTTAAACATATTGATTTACAAGCCAAGTATTACAACACAGCTACTACACTTTCTACATAAATACCTAATCAGGTATTTATTTAATCAATTACGTAATTGAGTGCTATATCTATATATAGCACCCTAGTTTACCACGATATAATGGCACTAATTTCTCTGTATTCCTATTTATCTAATTTTAGCAATAGAATATCATAAATTTCACATGTCTAAATAATTAGGAAAAAATAAAACGATGCAGTGCAGCAAGGGAAGCGTGGAGGACGAGCTTGGCGACAGAGCAGCTAGATATGCGAAAATACGCCCGATGCGAGTGAAAATGTTTTTACCCGTGCAAGACAAAGACCAGCAAGGATTCAAAATCTTACATCACGGGTAAAAGCATTGCAGCGGGCAGCGGGGAGACTACGAATTTGGAAATGATCCTCGCCGTCCCCTTAAAAAAGTTGAAAGTTGAAGATTGAAAGTTGAGGGCAGTTCTAACTATTAATCTTAAACAAACGAAGTTTGAGTACAGCAATATCTTTCTAACTAAATTATGAAAACTATGTTAAAACTAACTACTAAAAAATTGCATTTATTTAAAATATTTCTTTTCTGTTGCTTTCTCATTAGCTATAATAATACAAATGCACAAATTGAAGGAACAACCATCTGCTTAGGTGATTCAATATTAATTGAAATTCCAAGCGAACTTCCTGAAGGTCCACCAGGACCTCTAGATCAAAATGGCAACCCAACTTATAGTTGCACCAATATTGTTGATATTTCTATTTCACCAATGGATGGAGTACGCAATCAAACTGAGTTTGGTTTTTGGCTATCACCAAGCTCTTACACAGAATATACCATAACAGGCACAACAGGACCAGCCTTTCCTGGTGATACTTGTGATCCACAATCAACAACTTTTCAGGTTGGTATTCAAGTTGAAAACTGCAATACAGTACCTGTCAATGAAGATGGTTGCCTTTGTGATTTTTGTGGATATAGTACACCACTTGAAATACCTTGGTTAAAGTCTTATCTCCAAACCACACCTTCAACTAGTTGTGATATTTATTGGAATATTCCTAATGCACATTATTTATTCTCTCCTCGTCCTTTTGAAATTCCAGGTACTGGTCCAGGTTTTGCTTTATATGATTGTGCTGGTGGATTCAGTTGTTTCACACCTGATGACCTTAGTGTTTATTCTCCTTCAAGCGGTTGTGGAACCACATATGTAGGCACTGTATACCAATCAGATTTAGAAACCTATTGCGATGAGGATGGCAATGAATACGACTCTTTTTGTGCTGCATCTTGTATAGGAGTTGAAGCCGTTAACTGTAACTCTACCACTGAACCAACAGATTCTATTGATCTAATTATTCAAAATGAAACTGTTTGTGCTAATAAAATACTTGTACTAGACTTACTAATTGGAAGTTGGGCAATAAACATCTTGGAACACGCAAGTAATGGAAGCTTATTAGCTGTTGCAGATGCTCCCATTACTGAATCCAGTTTATGGTATATTCCAAGTGATGACTTTGTAGGTGTGGATCAATTTACAATTCAATATATGGATATTGCTACAGGAAATGAATACACTGCTGAATTTACAGTGGAGGTTATTGATTGCAGCATTGACCCAATTGATCCAAACATCCCTTATGATTGGCTAAATAACCTCATTGACCAAAATGATTGTTGTAATAATTCTACTGTTCTAGAATTTTCATTAGGAGGTTCATACAGCTTCATTTATATCAAAGCGGCTGAAGAATGCGGTGGTCTTGGCACTCTATACTTAAACGATCAAACACTATATTGTACCGATGCAAGCAATTTCGATTGCTTGGGTGCTTATGGTCTAAATGAAAGCGATGGAAATGTATTATACAACTGTAGCGAAGAACCAATTGAACCAACAGACACAAGCTCTGTTGCCTTTGATGATTATCCGTGGTTGACTAATCTTATTGATGCAAATGATTGTTGCACCAATCAAAGCATCATTAACTTCCCACTGGGTTCTTACAGTTTCATTTATATCAAAACAGCTTCGGAATGCGGAAGTTTAGGTTCGCTGTACCTCAACAATGGTAATTTATACTGCAATGATGCTAGTAATTTTGATTGCCTTGGGGCTTATGGATTAAGTGAAAATGATGGGGAAGTTCTTTGGAATTGTGGCGATCCGATTACGCCAACTGATCCGTCAAACCCAATTGACTCTGAGGAATATCCTTGGTTGTCTTCGATTGCAAATGCAGGTGATTGTTGCGCAAATGCTAATATATTTTATTATAAAAAAGACAATTGTACGCACGGATACATATATGTAAAGGCAGGAGATTGTGAAGATGAAAATTATGGTCGTCTTTACAGTGAAGAAGGACAATTATACTGCTTTTCTACTGCTACAATTAGTTGTTTTGAACATTATGATCTTGGAAATTCATTCATAGAAGAATTGTTGTGGAGTTGTGATGGGACCGATGATAGACCTTACCAATCATCAGAGGATAATAACTCTAGATTAATAACTAACGATATTTCTTTAGGGTTAAATGTTTTTCCAAACCCATCTCGCGGCTTAGTCAATATTGAAGTAAATACAGATGAAAATTATGAAGGGGAACAGTTCATTTCTGTATATGACATCAATGGTAGGATCATTCGCCAAGAGATATTTGATACTGCAAACGTCAGACTTTTCCAAACAGATTTAAGCGATTTAACAGGTGGTATTTATATTATTGAATATAAAAATGCCAATATATCTAGTGCTCAGAAAATTATGATTAGACGTTGATAATAGTATAGTAAAATGTTTTTTCTTGCCCAAACCGCCTACGGCGGTTTGGGCTTTTTACTTAAAGCTACAATTCAAATCCTTATATTTTGTTATCTCTCCCCGTTGCCTGAGGTTCTCCACAACAAAATCTTGACATATGCCTCCCCGTTGCCTGAGGTTCTCCACAACAAAATCTTGACATATGCCTCCCCGTTGCCTGAGGTTCTTTCCAACAAAATCTTGACATATGCCTCCCCGTTGCCTGAGGTTCTCCACAACAAAATCTTGATATATGTCTCCCCGTTGCCTGAGGTTCTCCACAACAAAATCTTGATATATGCCTCCCCGTTGCCTGAGGTTCTTTCCAACAAAATCCTGCCATTATCAATAATTAACAAAGTTACTAAAAACAAAAAATATTGTCCCAAACTACTCGAAGGCAAAATCCTGCCATTATCAATAATTAACAAAGTTACTAAAAACAAAAAATATTGTCCCAAACTACTCGAAGGCAAAATCCTGCCATTATCAATAATTAACAAAGTTGCTCAGAAATAAACAATAATATCGCAAACTACTCGAAGGCAATTACACTATAAAATAATTTTTATTTGATTGATTAATACAAATAGTTTAATTTTGGTAGACTACAAGAAACTTCTACTTGCATAAGAAAATAATACCACATCCACTAAAAATAAAAAAATGCTAAAAAAAATATTCCCCTGCATTTTAATAATGCTATTTACGATAAATAATGTCTTTTCACAAGATACGACCTACTTAAGTATATGTGCTGGTGACAGTATCACATTGTATGGTGTTCCTGGTTCTGGAGCATGCGATTATAATGTTCCTGTTTATTGGTTTACAGGTTTACTCCATCCATATAATGGATATAATATTCAAAACTACCAAGATTATTTTAGTTGTAGCCCCTGTAATGCGGTAAAGGTTGCTCCAACAGAAAGCGCAATTTTTATTGGACATGCTCAGTCTCTAGAATGTAACCCAAATTTTGAGGTCTGTGGTGTCGGTACGCCTCAATGGTGGGCTAGTTTACAAGGGAATAATGGTGGTGTCCCACCTCCTACAGGTGCTACAGGTGTTCAACCTGTATATCAGCCCGCTTCTACTGTTTACTATTATATTGAAGTAGAAAATTGTGGAGCTGGTCAAGTTTCTACTGAGGGTTGTTCCATACCTTATACTGGAACCATAAAATACAATTATTGCAATGGGGAACAATTTTTCTTTATTGAAATGGAAGATGGGACTATTCTTGATCCTTATTTTGAAGATGGAATTGATTTTGACTATTACCAAGGTCAGTTGGTAAATTTTAATTATGAAATTGCTGACTTCGAATCTCCTTGTGGTTCTAGTATACCTGCCATCATTGTAACTTGTATTGAAGAACACCCCGACTCTACCCCAATTGGTGTGGATATGGGCGTAACTAAAATCACAGCTCCTACCGAAACTCAGGGAGGAATCACACAAGTGGAAGTTAAGTTGACAAACTTTGGCTCTGAACCAGTCAACAGCATTACTATAAACTGGGAAGTAAATGGACAATTACAAGTACCTTATACTTTTAATGGACTTTTCAATCCTGGTATTACAGGCGTTTTTTCTGTTGGATCTTATAGCTTCAACAGTGCTCAAAACCATATTGTAAAAGCTTGGACAAGCAATGCCAATAACAATGGTCCTGATGTTAACCCAGCTAATGATGCAACTGCAAGGGCTTACATTAATGATGGTAAAAGCGAAAATGTTTATGTAGTTTGCCAAGGAGAATCTTTAGACATTGAACTCCCAGCTATAAACACACCTTCTAATTGTTACGATGATTGTCCTTCGGGCAATTGCATTTCTTGCAGCAACGATATGATTGCTGGAAATTTTTCAAACTGTGTAAGTAATTGTAACGCCATAACAATCAATCCTGAATACAGTCAGTTTTATTCATTCAGAGCACATTGTGAATCTAATATTTCTGGCGATTGTTACGAAGAATTTAATGACTTTTTTGTAGTGGTAACCGACTGCTCCGAAAAAGACAATCCCAATGCCGATTGCGACTTCTCTAATATCGGAACCATTCGTTTTGAAGAATGTGGAGGAACCAATTATTATTTAATAGATCAATCAGATGGATCTAGCATTGATCCTTACTTTGCATATGGCGTGGATTTCAATTATTACAATGGGCAAATTGTTGCTTATGACTACGAACCCTCTGCATTTATTTCTTGTACAAATGCAACTCCAGTAACAGTAACTTGTATCGAAGAAGTAGATGTAAATTCAAGCTCTGATGCAGGAGTGGCTAAAATCATTCAACCATTTTTTGCACCAGAAGGAATTGCTTCTGTTATTATAAATTTAAAAAATCACGGAACCTCTCCCTTAGAAACTGCCGTTGTCAATTGGACGATAAATGGAGAGGAGCAAGAACCTTATTATTACTCCTCAGCTTTATTGAACCAGCCAGCCATTGAACCAGGAGATTCAACTTTTGTTACTATAGGCACTAGAGATTTTGAACCAATAGATTATTTCATAACAGCCCACACCTCTAAACCAAATGGCGTTCCTGACCCTGATCCATACAATGATCTTGCCACTGCAAGTTTACAAAGAGGTTATACAGCACCAGATATTTTGCATTGGGGAACCTTTGCTGTTCAACCTGAAAATATTGCTGATGGTATAAGCACTTATATTTCTCTACCATCTCAAGCAGACGGTTGTAGTATTCCAACTACTCCTCAAGTAAGTCCAAATACCAATTGGGCACTCAACTCGGACAATTTATTTAATTTTACCCCAACGGAAAACACGACTTATACCATTACTTATGCTGGAAATTGTGAAACTTATGTTTACACCGTATCCGTTTATATTGGAGAAATTCCACCAACTTATGCCTTCACTCTTTGTCAAGGCGATACTGCTATTTTTCCAATTCCCCAAGTATTAGATGCCAATGGAAATCCATACAATTGTGACGATGGAGTACTCACTGGAAATTCAAACTTTGCGCATATGGACGATGAAAATATTTATTTTTATCCAAGCAATCAAAGCATTTTTGATTTCAACATAGCTGAATCTGCTACTTGCCCAGGTTTAGAAAACATCTTTAATATTTCTGTAGCTGATTGCACACCTACCCCAACTGGATGTGGACCTTTAACAGGAACCATTTTCTTCGAACCTTGCAATAATGACATTTATTATTTTATTGAAATGGCAGATGGAACAATATTGGACCCTTACAATGGAACAGGAATAAATTACCCTTATGATGTAGAAGGTGTACAGGTAAATTTTGATTATATTGATGCAGCATTTACTTCTCCTTGCAACGGAGCTACTGCTGTCATCATTACTTGTATTGAAGAAATTGAACCAACAGCAAATGTAGATTTCAAAATACTTTTAGAAGGTCCATTCGATGAAAATTTAGGCTTGATGAAAACTGATTTATTAACACAAAATTTATTGCCAACTCAACAGCCATTTAATAGCAGTCCTTATGATTACAATGGAACCGAAACTGTAAGCAACTTTCCAACCAACACCGTTGATTGGGTTTTGGTAGAAGCAAGAGCAGGCACACCAAACACAGGTTCAGGAAATCCTGGAACGATTATGATTGAAGCTAAGGCAGGACTTTTATTGTCTGATGGCAGCATTGTTGATCCAGAAACATTTGGTTCATTGATATTTGAAAATCCTGTTTTTGGTCAAAGTTATCATTTCATTGTAAGACATAGAAATCACTTAGATGTTATGACTTCTGTAAAATTAACCATTGGGCAAAATGTCAGCTATGATTTCACTACTAGTGGAGCACAAACCTTAGGCACAGAACAAACTCGTCAATTATCCAATGGAAAATATGCCATGTTTGCAGGAGATTTCAACAAAGATGGCGTTATACAAACCACAGATTTTGATAGATGGTATTTAAATCCAGCCGCTTTGTCTCAATATATCAATGTAGATGCAAACTTGGATGGCATTTCACAAATATCAGATAGAGATGCTTGGTATAATAATAGGTCTAAGTTGGGAGTTGCAGATGTGAGGCAATGATTAATGCGAGAATGCTTGAATGCGAGAATGCGAGAATGGTTGCTGGGTGTTATTGCCACAATTTTTTAATGTGGAATGCGTGGATAGTTGCTTTGTATACTATTCTGTGTTACTCTGTCGTAAAAAGAAAACAGGAAGCAAACACATTAAAAAAAGGTGGCAATAACACCAGAAAAAAACATTCTCGCATTCTTGCATTCAGGCATTCTCGCATTAAAAAAAACAAAATTTAACAGAATGAAAAGTAAAATAACCCTAGCTATTTTTATGCTAATGTTCTCATTCAACAATTTAGCAGCAGATATAGAGCAAACAATAGAAATAAATATGTGTGTAGGTGATAGCATCACGCTGTATGGAGTTCCTAGTACGGGCATATGTTATACTGGAAACCTATATTGGTCTATACAGCCATTTGGTACAAATACGGAAGGTTTCTTTACTTATTTAGGCGATAATAATGTTAGTATTTCACCAACTGAAAGCATGACAGTAGTTGGAGCATCTCCAGGCATAAGTTGTCCTTCTCCAGCAGTCATCTGCTTTTTTGGTCCAACTCCAAGTAGTTATCAAACACCAATGATAGTGCAAGAGGGAATTATAACCTATTATGAAATAACAGTAGAACAATGTGATTCTACGCAAGTTGATGGGAATGAATGCTCCTTGCCTTATACGGGAAATATCATTTATAATTATTGTTTAGGAGAACAGTTTTTCTTTATTGAATTAGAGGATGGTACGCTCCTTGATCCTTACTTTGCAGACGGGTTAGATTTTGCTCATTATCAAGGACAATTGGTCAATTTCAATTATGAGTTGGCAGATTTTGATTCACCTTGCGGAGCTGCTATTCCTGCCATTACTCTTACTTGTATTGAAGAGCATCCAGACTCCTCGCCTATTGGAGTAGATATTGGTGTTACAAAAATTACTGCTCCCAATGGAGCTGTAAATGAACTTACACCAATTGAAGTAAAGGTAACAAATTACGGATCGGAATTGATTACCAATTTTGAAGTTCGAATCAGTATAAATGGAACTTATACTGATTTACCATTTGACAATTATAATGGAGAATTTCACCCTGGCACAACAGTAATTATGAACGTAGGATCTTATGATTTTGACCCGAATGAAAATTATTTAATTAAAGCCTCAACATTCTATTACGACAATGACATCCAAGGTTTGCCAGATGTAAACCGTGAAAACGATTTTGCAACAAGAGCTTATATTAACGATGGAACTAAAGACAATCTTTATATTGTCTGTAAAGGAGACATTGTGAACATCGTTCCAAGTCCTGTTACCATTCCTCAAACTTGTTATGATTTTTGCCCAACTGGTGAATGTATTACTTGCACTTCAATCATATTTGATGGATATTCTCAAGGTTCGCCTTTAAGTCAAACGGATTGCATTCATAATTGTGATAACTATACAATTACTGCCGAAAAAAGTGATTTTTTTATTCATAGAGATAATTGTGGAACAAATTTTTCAGAAACTTGTCATATAAACGATCAAGAATTTATTATCGTTGTTGTTGACTGCGATGAACTTGACAATCCTAATGCCGAATGCGATTTCACCAATATTGGAACCATTCGTTTTGAAGAATGCAATGGCGGCATTTATTACTTAATAGACCAAGCCGACGGCTCAACCATTGATCCTTATTTTGCCTTTGGAGTCGATTTCAATTATTACGATGGTCAAATAGTCGCTTACGATTACCAACCATCCGCAATCATTCCTTGTGTGAGCAATGCTACAGCTGTGACCGTTACTTGCATAGAAGATGTTGACCTAAACGCAAGCTCTGATGCTGGCGTGACAAGAATCAACAACCCTTTCTTTGTCCCTGATGGAAATGCCACTGTTGTTCTCAGTTTAAAAAATTATGGAACCGATGTATTAGAAACCGTTGTCATCAATTGGAGCGTTAACGGAGAGGAACAAGAGCCTTATTATTATTCGGCAGACAAACCAGAAAACTATGCCCTTCAACCAGGAGATTCAACCATTGTATATTTGAGCAATTACTATTTTGAACCCATTGATTACACCATAGCAGCCCACACCTCTAAACCAAACGGCATTCCTGATCCTGATCCATATAACGATCTTGCTGTAACGAATTTATATAGAGGTTACACAACAAATGACACCCTACATTGGGGAACCTATGCCCTTCCAGAAAACGATGTAAATAATGTAAACGGAGTAAATATATACATTCCATTGCCAGCTCAAAATGATGGTTGCAGCATTCCAACTACGCCACAAGTAAGCCCCAATTCTAACTGGACGGTAAACAATGGCAATAATTTCCAGTTTACACCAACAGAAAATACGACTTACTCAATTACTTATGAAGGTAATTGCGAAACATATGTTTATACGGTTACCGTTTATATTGGAGAAATTCCACCCACCTACTCTTTTTCTATTTGCAGAGGTGATACGGTAAGCTTCCCTATTCCGACGGCAGGGCTGGACCCAAATGGACAGGCTTATGTTTGCGACGGAGGGCTGCTTAGTGGAAATTTAAGCACAGCACATATGGATAATGAAAATATTTATTTTTATCCGCAAAATGCTTCTATTTATAATTTTCAAATACCAGCTTCGAGTACCTGTCCAGGTTTAGAAAATATTTTCAGTGTTTATGTGAGTGATTGTTCTCCTGAGCCAGAAGGATGTGGACCTTTAACAGGAACCATTTTCTTCGAACCTTGCAATAATGACATTTATTATTTTATTGAAATGGCAGATGGAACAATATTGGACCCTTACAATGGAACAGGAATAAATTACCCTTATGATGTAGAAGGTGTACAGGTAAATTTTGATTATATTGATGCAGCATTTACTTCTCCTTGCAACGGAGCTACTGCTGTCATCATTACTTGTATTGAAGAAATTGAACCAACAGCAAATGTAGATTTCAAAATACTTTTAGAAGGTCCATTCGATGAAAATTTAGGCTTGATGAAAACTGATTTATTAACACAAAATTTATTGCCAACTCAACAGCCATTTAATAGCAGTCCTTATGATTACAATGGAACCGAAACTGTAAGCAACTTTCCAACCAACACCGTTGATTGGGTTTTGGTAGAAGCAAGAGCAGGCACACCAAACACAGGTTCAGGAAATCCTGGAACGATTATGATTGAAGCTAAGGCAGGACTTTTATTGTCTGATGGCAGCATTGTTGATCCAGAAACATTTGGTTCATTGATATTTGAAAATCCTGTTTTTGGTCAAAGTTATCATTTCATTGTAAGACATAGAAATCACTTAGATGTTATGACTTCTGTAAAATTAACCATTGGGCAAAATGTCAGCTATGATTTCACTACTAGTGGAGCACAAACCTTAGGCACAGAACAAACTCGTCAATTATCCAATGGAAAATATGCCATGTTTGCAGGAGATTTCAACAAAGATGGCGTTATACAAACCACAGATTTTGATAGATGGTATTTAAATCCAGCCGCTTTGTCTCAATATATCAATGTAGATGCAAACTTGGATGGCATTTCACAAATATCAGATAGAGATGCTTGGTATAATAATAGGTCTAAGTTGGGAGTTGCAGATGTGAGGCAATGATTAATGCGAGAATGCTTGAATGCGAGAATGCGAGAATGGTTACTGGGTGTTATTCCCACAATTTTTTAATAAAAAAACACTTCAGTAGTCGCCCTTTGCATTTCACTCTCCGAAACTCTGTGATAAAAAGCAAACAAGAAACAAGCGCAATAACACAAGAAAAAACATTCTCGCATTCTTGCATTCTTGCATTCAAAAATCACTTGCTTCTCATGTTTAAATGGTTTAATTTGGTGGTTATTATAAAGATGCAAACTACTGGTCCTAATCAGGCACTTATAAATGAGTTATTTTTAAGCAATGAATCAAATTAAAAATAAGATTTCAATTAAGTGTAGCTGATATGAGTATATAGCGTCTAAACAAAAAAAGTAATGATTTAGGTTTAAGTTTTTATACGGGAACTTAGATTTAAAATGCCTTTAATTCCACTACAAAAGGCCGCCTGGTTGTAAAACTGGGCGGCTCTTACTACCTTTCACCGCTTTTTACTAAGCTTTTCCAGCACTTTTTCCCTTATCCAAAATCTATCTGCAAGTGCTTCCGCTTCATCAATTTTTTGTAGTAACTTTTCTAGTTTATCAGTATCTCCAGGTGTAACATTAATGAGTTGTTTCAAAATAGTTATAAAATTACGATTACTCATAATATGTCTTTCCGAGACCACATTATTCCGATAATTTGACATATAAAACCGTTCTACAAAACTGTACAGCAATCGCACTTCATCTTGTTCATAATAAATCATTGCAGTCAATTTTTTTGCATCCGTCTTAAAGAAAGTGTCTGTGTAAGAAACGTTGCTCAAATAATCCAATGCCTTATCGAATTCTTTTTTGTAAAATAAAAGGTGTGCAAAGTTATAATTATAAACATCCTCTCTGTGGTCAGGATGGATTTTGTCTTTATATTCAACCAAAAACTGTTCGATCCATTCTAATTCACCAAGCCTGAGACCAGTGGTTATAATATTCTTGATGGTATTGGGAAAAATATAATTACCAATACAAAAAAATGGAGTTTTTAATGCTGCTTGATACAATTGAAAAATTTCATTATAGTAATTTTGGTGCCCAGCGTTTATTCTCAATGCACAATAGTTTAGTGAAAAATCATATAACAATTTTTCATCATCTGGATCTTTTATTTGATCTCCAACCTGAAGCATAGATTTTAGTTCTAAAAAGTTATCTTCATTATCTTGATCTTTTATAAACATTAACGCATTATAAAATGCCTTTATATGTGTATTTTCTTTAAATTTTTCGAGCTGCGATTGCGCCAAAATCAAGTCAACGAGCTGTGCATCTTCTTCAAGTTTTATAATCGTTTTATTATTAAAAAAATGGCAAAGTAGTTTTAAATTTCCAAACAAACAATAAATTTGAAAATATTTAATCGTCTGATTCAATTCTTCATAGCGTTCTCTTTGATTATTTATAGAATAATTATTAAGTTTGCCTAAAGACAATAAATACTTATCTAAATAATCTGATTCATTGTTCTGACCATTTTTTTTAAGAATGTTTTCCAGTTGCTTTTGCGCCTTGTCATAGTGTTCATATAATGATTTTTTCTCATAAAACTCAAGCAAGTTAAAGCTCTGGCTTACTTTATTATTCTGAATTTCATTTTGTATAATAAATTGTTCAACAAGTTTTGTAAAAGTAGAAATGGTTCTTTGAATTTTTTCAGGATCAAATCGTTTGCCTGGAAACAATTTTCGAGAAATAACAGCCTTGCTTAACTTTTTTTCATTGCTAAATTCAGGGGCGTATTTAACAATGTATCTATACAAATCAATGATTTCTTGTTTTTTATTAAAGAATGGTGATGCTAAAAAGCTATCCAGAGATTTCAACTCTTGCTTTTCAAAGGTTTTTAAAATATCAAAAACTGGGTTGTTGAGCATTCTATATTAGTTTTAAAAAAAGTATTTTGTTCTAGCGCATTGTAAATCAACATTTTACAATTGTTTTAATGAATTTTTGATACGAAATAGATCAAAACTGTAATTTCAAAAAACAACTTATCAAGCGATATTTGTACTGTTGATTTAAAATAACGACAAAACAGTAAGTTCCACATTTGGACCGAATCGTCGGACCGGGCTTCTTTTATCCTTATTTATCTTTGAAAAATACTTCCGTAGCCCTGCTACCGAACGTCGGACCGGCAAATTTTTCAAAGATAAATAAGAAAAAAATAAGCTCGTCAAAATGATGAACTTATTATTCTATCATTATTGAATAAATAAGTAAATATAAAAGTACCATGATAAAAAAGATAATTATTCCAGCTATTGTATTGACCGTATGTCATTTATTTGCAATAAATACTTATGCACAAGTTCCATGTACCATTTCTGGTGGTGTGCAAGCAAGTGTTGTTAACATTGATTCTGAAGAACTTCTTATTTCATTTTCACCAAATTCAACTAGAGTCAAAGGTGTAAAAGGAGGATGGGCTCCAGCTTGCTCAAGAGCACAACTTATAAAAGATTTAGACATAACTGTTACAGGAACCATCGACGAACTAGGTTTAGAGGTTTGGAAAATCCGAGCAGACCTTATGGACATACTTGGTGTAATGGATTTTTTAAGAACTCAACCTTGTGTAGAATCTGTTCAACCAAATTTTTTATACACAATAGACGCTACCCCAAATGATCCAGGATATAGTATTTTTCAAACAAACTTACAAGGTGACGGTTGTAACTCTATTGGTGCAGAAGCTGCCTGGAATGTTAGAACAGGCGATGCAAATAGAGTTGTTGGGGTTTTGGATACTGGTATTGACTGGCAACATCCAGACTTAGCCGCAAATATGTGGGTAAATACCGCAGAACTAAATGGCACAACGGGAGTTGATGATGATGGAAATGGCTATATTGATGATATACATGGCTATAACTTTGCTGATGATAACGCAAACCCATATGATGACTATACTGATGCTGAAGGAGATAATGTAGGTCATGGCACACATATGGCAGGCATCATTGGAGCAGTGGGTAATAATGGAATAGGCATTTCAGGCATTAACTGGGATGTACAATTGATGGCTTTGAAATGCTTTGATAATAATGGTGTAGGTAGAACAAGTGATATTGTTCAAGCAATTTATTATAGTCTTGATAAAGGCGTACAATTAACCAACAATAGTTGGGGAGGAGTAGAGTGTGATGGTGCACTGTATTTAGCCATTGAAGATGCAGGAGATGCTGGACAATTGTTCGTAACCTCTGCAGGAAATGGAAGCAATGATATTGACGCTAATGATTACCTACCTGCTGGCTATGGTTTAGATAACATTATGACTGTAATGGCTTCGGATGATGCTGATCAAGCAAGTTCTAACCACGGAGCTACAAAGGTTGATATTGCAGCACCAGGAGTTGGTATTGCGAGTACAGCACCTATTAATAGTTATAGAATTGGGTCTGGTGCTTCTATGGCAACAGCACATGTGACAGGAGCAGCAGTTTTAGTTTGGGCAGAGAATTTATCGGATTCAAATTTAACAGTTAAGGATAAAATAATGTGTCGTGCTGATTATTCAGATGATTTGGACAATGCAAGTAGTGGACGTTTGGATGTAGGAAATGTTGTTGACTACGGATCGCATATAGATTTTAATATAGTTTTCGATTGTGATTCAGAAGCAACTGTAAATGTTTCATATGATGCTCGTTCTTGTAATGCTTTAGGAGGTGGTTTAGGATCTTTAAACAATTTAAATTCAAATTCATTTTCAGTTGCTAGTCATAGTTGGGATTTTGGAAATGGACAGACAAGTAACAATGAAAATGGGACTGGCTATTTTTCTGCAAGCGGTGCAACTTCTATCTGTTTAGATATTACCGACCAATGTGGCTATACCTCTACCCTTTGTAAAACTAAAAACATTGATGTTCCAGAACTTGAATTGGATTACGAAACAACAGCACCTTATATGTTTGGATCTTATAGAACAAATGTTTACTTGTGTGGTGGTACAGCACCTTTTAGTTATGCTTGGTTGTATGGATCGGGTCAACACGCAATAATTGATCAAAGACATTATAGGGTGCAGCATAATAACAGCTCTGCCTTTTCATTTAGACTAATAGATAGTGAAGGAAGAGTATTTGAATATGTTTATGATCCAGCACTAGCGAAAACAACAGGAGAAGGCGGTTCATTTGAAGAAGTTACAGTAAATGCTTCTGAGTTAGAGCAAGTAAACACTTCTGAATTGGAGCAAGATGGTGATAAAAATACGACTTTAAACAATGCTACAAAAACAGAGCTTGCAAGCAATCTTTCTTATAAATTATATCCTAATCCAGCACACAACGTTTTCAATCTAGAATATGATTTAAAAAATAGTGGAATGGTTTCAGCTGTTTTATTTGATGCGAGTGGAAGGGCAATAGATCAGTTAATCAACGATACACAATTAGCTGGCAAACAGAATCACCAATTTGATATTCAAGACTTAAAGAGTGGCGTTTATTTCATAAAAGTAAACACGCCTGACGGTCAATTTAGCCAAAAGCTTTCAAGGCTTTAAAATGCAATTATCAACCAGCTCAATATTTAATTAATTACTTACAACTGGGCAACATAAAAATGATAGTCTTATCAACTATCATGGTACTTTGGGTCCTTGAACTTTGTTCAAGGGCCTTTTAAAAATAGTAATTTCCTAGTAAAAAAATCTCACCTCATTTCGCACAAAATTCCTCCTTGCATTTCTTTGCTTGGGGGAATTTGCCTTCGAGTGATTCTGGGCTGCTTTGTTAATTTTTTTGTAAATTGCTTTTTTTATGCGAATTATATGATTTTGTTGGGTAGAACCTCAGGCAATGAACCAATCGTTACTACAGATTTATTATCAATCTACACCTTAACAGCAGAAACTATTTCTTGAACCCAAGAGTTAAATCGAGGGCATTTAGATAATATCTTTGGCATTCCGATTTCAAGAGCTATCAAAGGTCCGTGGAGAGTTTTTTTATATCCAGGAATAAGGCTTAGGAGCCTTTTAGATGGAGCCGTTTTAGCTCCATCATTTAACAATTCAGGATTAGGATGACTTTTTATAATTCGATAAAGCTCTTCCTTATTCTTTTCAGAAATATTTGGAATGTATTTTATACCAGCTTTGCCAGAAAACAACAAGCCCTCAAATTCATGTAATTGAATGTATGGTATAAATCGTCTATTATTAATTCGTTCAAAAATAGCTTGCTCAAGAAAATCAACACGACCTTCTTTGTCATTGATACTTATAGATTTTTCAAATTTGGGAAAATCTTTTTGAAGTCTAAAAAAATCAATTAATGAGGTAACAATAACATCTCCCTCTCTCTTCAATAGGTTCTCAACATTTTTCTTAAATCTACCAAACTTCAAGTCACCTCCTTTATGTCCTTTACTAGTTTCAACAAGTATGGCACGTACATCATAAATACCTAATGAATTTAAATAAGGTCTCATTGATGTATGAACAAATTCCTCTTCCGTTTGTCCTTCAACGATTATGTATACACCTCTCATTGGGGACGCCCTCCTAAAATATTTTTTTGCCATAATTCACCAAGAGAATAATCCTCTAACCATCCTTTTAAACCTTCTTCTGACTGCCTTCTTAAGATAGTTTGACTATCAACCCTTTCAACAACAATTACATCATTAGCACTAAACTCGTTCACCAGGTTTACAGATTGAGTAGAAATAATTATTTGTGAATGCACTGATGCACTTTGAAGCATTGCAGCTAATTTATTAATAGCAAATGGATGCAATCCTAATTCTGGCTCATCAATAATAATGACATCAGGCATTTTGGGCTGAAGCAACAATGTGCTCAAAGCTATCATTCTTAAAGTTCCATCTGACAAATTGTGAGCATTAAAAATTTGGTCAGATCCTTTTTCTAACCATCTCAGATAAATTTGATTAGAATTAATTTCGTCAGGCTCTAAGTAAAATCTATCAAAGAAAGGAGCGATGGATTCTACAACCTTTTCAATTAATCGAAAGTACTTCGGAAAAGATTTCGACAAACGGTATAGAAATGCTGCTAAATTCCCGCCATCCTCATATAAATAAGCATAGTCATTTGCGCTACATGGTTGCTTTATTTTAGAGTTAAAACCCGTATCATGAAAATGAAATAATTTAAAACCTTGAAATTGAGACTCAAGATATTTATTTCGAAAACCATCATCGTCTTTAATAACACTTTCAGCATTTCCTCCTAAACTGATTCTATTAGAATGAACCTCTTTTGCTCCTGGATATGTAAGATTACTGTATTCCGTTGAAAAGATTAAATTCCCAGATTGATCTGGCACCATTTCGAACTTGTATTCATTCTTATAATCATTATCAAATACAATTCTACCTCCAAGAAAGTCTGATTTTTTACGTCCAAAATGAAGAAAATTTTCAGCCCTTCCGTGCTGCCCAATATAGAGCTGTAATTGTTGCTCATAAAGGCGATTCATAAATTTGAAAAAACTAATAAAATTACTCTTTCCAGCTCCATTAGGTCCAATTAGCACATTTATTGGCTTAATTTCAATATCATCAGTTTCTCTTATTGATTTAAAATTTTGAATTTTTATAGAATGTATTCCCATTTTGGCTCCTTAGTTTTTTAATTCTAGGCATCCACAAACTTCCTGAAAGACTTCACACGGATTAATATCAATCATTAAATCAATAAGATAAAGACCTTTATATATCGTTTTTGAATACGTAAAAATAGATAATAGAAACGACTGTTCATAAAATCTATACAAATGTATTACAAATATTACAGACCTTCATGATTACCCTAAAAGACTTCGCTGACCATAACTTCAAAAAAGATTCACAAACCAACTCCAAATCATCTCCTAGTGTTGGATAATTTCTCTCTATTCCTCACAAACCACCTCCCAAATCCTCAAACCACCCCTCTCCTTCCAAAAAAATTGCCCCCAAACCAAAAAAATATCAAATTTTAACATTTTTTTCTTGTCATTTTACGTAACAAAAATTAAATCTTAATTATTTATAATATAACATCTTAAATATAGAAAAATATTACATACGTCTGATTTTCTTTGATTTGTACAATCAAAATTAACTTTATATCAACCTTTTGATTTTCAGGCACTTAATTTGTTATACACTATTTTTCAAGCTGTACAATGATTCGCAATTGTATTTTGAACTGGTGGTAATATAGGTTATTTTTGTTGTAACTTACTAAGCCAAGGTTAACCGCACAAACTACTATGGACCAATTTAGTATAAGTACTAGATTGTATGTTTACATTGTACACAAAAGGTATAAAATTCTAAAAATCAAAAATATGAAGTGGAAACTACTCATTGCGCTCTTTTTAGTCGCAAACTTCAGCTTATTTGCTCACCCTAATGATAATGGAAATCAAGCGGTCTCCGTTTTTGATCAACTTGTGCAGTTAAACAAGCATTGGGCTAGCAAACAAAATGATTTTCCAAACCTTCAAACCCCCCAAAAGTTTGATACTCACACTGATTTAATCAGCTTTCATTTAGGTTTAGTTGAAAACGAATTAAGAGAAAACCCTCCCAAAAATTTAACCGAAAAACAAATAGCCAATAGGGAGAAGGGGTTGGACATTCTTGAAATTTACCAGCAAGCTGGTAAATTCCCAGTCAATAATCACCACTCTTATACCCTACCCTACTTCATTGATGACTTCAATACAGCTTGTGCCGTTGGACACATCATTCGTGAAAGTGGCTCGGCTGACTTGGCACACAAGATTGCCAAAGAAGCCAATTATGCTTTCATTGAAAATATGCATTTCCCCGAATTGCCTAAATGGGCAAAGGAAATGGGTTTCACCGTGGAGGAATTAAAATGGATTCAACCTACTTATTCGCCAGCGATTGGGATAACTCTAGAAAATACTATTAACCCCGATTGTAATGAGCCAAATGGTACTTTGAATGTTCTGCTAACTTATGTATCTGTTGCAGAGGCGAATTCTTCTGTTAGCTTTGAATGGATTGAAGGAAGCGATTTCAATAATGCTCCTGTCATTTCTACTCAAGAGGATTTAACAAATGTTTCTGCTGGATTTTATTGCCTTCGTGTGAATGTTGAATCTACTGATCCCATTATGAGTCCTGGTCCTTATACTTTTTGTTATGAATTAGACAATCAGTCTGGTCCTAATGTTTTTTCAGAAATTACAAACCAAAATTGCCCTAATTCGCAAGATGGAGCAATCAGTCTTGAAATACTTGGAAATTCTCCTTATACAATTGAATGGTACGATTTCCAAGGAAACTTAATTGCAAGCGATGTTCAAACGCTTGGCAATCTAAGTGGTAATTCTCCATTTGATATCCTCTTAGGCGGTCCTGCTCCAACGTATAATTATTATGCAATTGTTACTGATGAGGTAGGCTGCAAAACTGTAGAGACTTTCTTTGTTTCTGTAAATTCAGATGGTCCATATATTTCTCAATTTGGAAATGAAGTTACAAATGCAACTTGTTCTGAAGGTGGAAGCATCGTTTTACAATCTCATGTAGGTGATTTGTATTGGGAAGATAGCTTTATATCTACTTTCACAGAATCTGAAAGAAATGATTTAGCTCCTGGAACATATACGGTAGTTGCAACAGACAGCTTTGGTTGTGAGATCAACGAATCATTTGAAATTGGTTTTGACAATTGTACAGACCCTACTCTTGTATCTGTTTGTTCTGGTTCCGATTTCACTTTCACTTGGGAAGAATTTGGCGATGAGCAAGGGGTTTCTATTTATCAAAATGCCAGCAATGGAACAGGTGATTTAGAATATTTCAATTCTCAATTTGGTGGCATTGGTGCTACTTTTACTTATACACCTGATCCTAATTTTATAGGAGCGGATACTGTTGTCGTTATGATAAACGATTTGGTTGATGGATACGGTGGAGCTATTCAATGGGTATTTAATATAGAAGATTGTGGAGAGACTTGTTTCGTAGATGATCCTTTTGCACTAGCTTGGTTACAAGAAATAATTGACAATTCTGGCGGATGCAATGTCTACCGTGTTTCTCAATTTGAAGTAAGTGGCTCTTCTTATTTTGCCGTCAGCCCACATCCAGGTGGAACAGTTGGAATCACCCCTTGCCCTACCGATGGTCCTGTTAGATATTACGATTGTACAGGAGATTTACTTTGTTCTGTTGGTTTCAGTCCGTTTCCTCCTGATTGTCCAGATGGAATTATTGGTGGCAATGGAAACAGTGAAATAATATGGACTTATGCTGAGGGTTGTATTGACCCTTCTCAAGTTGATCCTTTTATAAATTGCACAGAACAATATGACCCTGTTTGTGGATGCGATGGAAATACCTATTCTAATGATTGTGTTGCAACAAGCTCAGGAGTGTTATCCTTTACACAAGGAGCCTGTGGAGTGAGTCAACAAATTTGTGCAGAAGATCCAACACAAACGACTTGGTTCCAAAATTTAATAGACGATGCAGATTGTTGCTTTACAAATACCATCACTCAATACAGTTATGATGGTGGATATTATATATTGATAGGAAAAGATTACGATGCCAGTTTTAGCGATTGTCCAATTGATTCAGAAGACGCTTTAGTGGATTGTGAAGGTTTGTTGATCTGCTCAGGCAGTGGTGGCGAACTTGGAAACAATTGTTTTGTTGAATATGGTTTGGGCACTTTGCCATCAACCATTATTTGGGAATGCAACTCTGTTGAATGCGATGCCAGTGCAGGTGAAATTACCAATGATCCAACCATCTGTGGTTTTGGGGCATTGGTTTTAGCAAACAATGGCAACAATCCAGGCAACTTTGAATACGTTTATGCCATTGTTGAACAAACAGGAGCATTTACCATATTGCCTGATGCAGCAGCTTATGAATTTGACGTTTGTTATTACGGAATTTCTTACGACCCTCTTTTTCCTCCAAACTTCAACGCTCCAAATTTTGATGCATTTATTGCTAGTAATGGATGTTTTGATGTTACGCCTTGTTTTGAAATAAACTATCTTTCTGCGCCTGAATTTAACATTACCAGTCCTCCAGTTTGTTTAGAGGGCGATTCTCTTTTTTCAGTTGGAGTAACTGCAACTGGTGGCAGTGGATCATATATTATAGGTCAAGATTACACAGGAACAGATGTTATAGGTACTGATAATGTGGAAGCGTTTATTACTTTTGCTTTTGGTGAAAATTTTTATGATATTTATGTAACAGATGCAGAAACTGGTTGTGGCAACGATTACGTTATTCCTTTTGAGGTACCAGCTTGTGGTGATCAAGGTTGCAACTGCTCAGATGATTACAATCCTGTCTGTGGAGTAGATGGTATTACTTATAACAATTTCTGTTTTGCCAATTGTGCAGGTGTAGAAGTGGCTGCAACTGGCGAATGTCCTACTGGATGCATTTGCACACAAGAATATGCGCCTGTTTGTGGAGACAATGGACTTACTTATACAAATGCTTGCTTAGCAGAATGTGATGGAGTAACAACTTACAGCAATAGTGCCTGTAGTCCTAATGACCAATTGATTGTTTTGATAAGCGAAACAACCTGTAATGGAGATGGCACTTTTTCTTTTACAGTAAGTGTTAGTGGTGGATCAGGCTCTTATGGTGTTTATGAAAGCTATAGCTCGCCTCCTACTTTTTATAACCTTAATCAACAACCATCTGTTACAGTAACAGGAAACATAGGCGATGCTGTTAATGGCATTTATACTTTTTATGTTTATGATGAATTTATTGCAGATGTTGCAGCAGCTACTCATACCATTGATATTAGCAATTGCTCAGGTGATTGCATTTGCCCAGCAGTTTATGCTCCTGTTTGTGGAGTTGATGGCGTTACTTATGGTAATTCTTGTGCGGCAGCTTGTGCAGGAGTTCAAATTGCTTCACAAGGTGAATGCAACACTAATTCTTGTGCTATTGAAAATCCTTTAGAAGAATTACCTTGGTTACAAAATCTAGTAACTGACTTTTTTGTTGATGGTTTCAATTGCGAATGTGGATACGTATTGAATTATACTTGTTACAATGGAGAAGGTGTTTTCGTCTTAGGACCTGGTCCCAATGCAACTATTACCTGTAATGATATTCAAACTTTTGTTTATGATGTAAATGGTGAAATAATCTGTATTGATGGTGGGTTTACTGGTGGCGATTGCTTTGATCTTGACCCTACTCTATTTGATAATTTAGGAGAGCCTAATATTATTTATACTTGTGAAGATGCTTGTGCGACGACCTTTTTAGGTGAAATTGTTGAAATAGACAATGACTGTTTTACAGGCTTGGGAATTCTGGTTTACAATGGTTCTATTAATGGATACATTTACAACACCAACCTTTCTTCGCTTCCTTATGTTTTAGGAGACTTTATCAGATTCAATACTTACATACCAGAACAAAACCCAATGCTTTGCCCTGACGGAGAAACAAGCCTTACTTATGTTGAAATCATTTGTGACAAATATGCTGAATGTTATGATCAGGACTATGAAGCATTTTTCTACACCGTAAATTGCTCTGATTTTTACGAGCCTGTTTGTGGTTGTGACAATGTTACTTATTCAAATTCTTGTATAGCTGGATCAAATGGTATTACTTCTTATACAAGTGGTGAATGCAACAAAAAAACATATACGATTTGCCCTGGCGACAGTGTTCAAATTGGTCTTGATGGTGGATTGGGAAATACCATTTTAACATGGACCCCTACAAATGATTTAAGCTGTACGGGATGCTTCAATCCTTATGCTTCTCCATCTGTAACTACTACTTACCAATTGGAAATATTTACCACCATTGGTGAAACTACTGATATACTATATTATGAAGTAATTGTTGATGAAGATTGTGAACCAAATTATTGTGGCTGTTCACACGAATTAAACAATCCTGTTTGTGATATAAATGGCATTACCTATGCCAACACATGTTTAGCAGAATGTGCTGGAGCAGTCATTAATGATTCCTTTGATGAATGTATTCTAGAATTATATACTTTTACAATTTGTCTTGGAGATTCTATTATTTTGCCACAACCAACTGTTGGACCATTACCCGAACCAGTTGGAAATGCTCTTAGTGATTGGTATCCAACCACTAATTTAATTTGTGCTGAACTAGTTGGTCCAACAAGTAATCAGAACAGTTGCGGATTCGTCTTTGTTTATCCAACAGAAACAACTATTTATACTCAAAAAGTAAGAAATTCACTCAATCCAGATACAACCCAATATTTCATTATATCATATGAAATAATTGTAGATCAAAATTGCAACGGATGCAACTGCGATGATGTTTATGAACCTGTTTGTGGCTTGGATGGCGTTACTTATGACAATGCCTGTCAAGCAGAATGTGAAGGAGTACAGTATTCACAAGGTTCGTGTTGTGTAGATCCGTGTGGAGGTTTAAATCCATCCGTAAATCTTCCTTGGTTAAAAAATAATATAGACAATTCATTTGGTATTTGCAGTGTAGTAAGATTCCAACAAAATGAAGATTGGTATTATTACATAACCAACAACCAAGAACCTTTAATCGCTGACCAATCAAGAGGAACCATCTATGATTGTGCTGGAAATTACATCTGCTCAAATGGTGGATTTACAGTCATTGACAATCAATGTGGATTCCAAGGGTTTTCACTTAGCGTTTTAAATAATGGTGAATTAGTTTATGATGGAGGATGTACTTATCCACCAACATTACCACAATTGGTACAAACAGCACCAAATTGCAACGCATGTATTTGTCCTGCTGTTGCTGCTCCTGTTTGTGGAGTAAATGGAGTTACTTATGGCAATTCTTGTGAAGCTGCTTGTGCAGATGTAGAGATCGCTTCAGAAGGTTTTTGCCAACCTTGCACCTGTGACGCTGTTTACGAACCTGTTTGCGGAGTGAATGGTGTTACTTATGCCAATACATGTGAAGCTGAATGTGCTGGTATCGAAATAGAGTCTGAAGGAGAATGTAGCAATGAATGTCTTTGTCCTCCTTTTAGTGAACCTGTTTGTGGGGAAGATGGCGTAACTTATATAAATGCTTGCGAAGCTGAATGTGCTGGAACACAGGTCGCTTATACTGGCAGTTGCAATGACTGTAATTGTGATAATGTGTACGAGCCTGTTTGTGGTATAAATAACGTTACTTATGCAAATGCTTGTGAGGCTGAATGTGCAGGGGCTAAAATAGCATGCCAAGGTCCTTGTTTACCTGAAACCATCTGTGGCTTAACCGATCCAATAAATGAACTTGAGTGGTTGAAATTCATTATCAATGATCCATGCTATATCGCCATTCACCACCTAAATAATTTAGGGCAAGATTTCTTTTTTGCTCAGGTTTCAAATGATTGTGCTGCCTTAGATGCGGCAAGCATAGTATTGGACTGTGAAGGAAATACAATATGTAATGTTGGTGGTTTCACACCTATTGAATTCCAATGTGTCTCTCAAAATCCATTCTTTGAAAATATAAATTTAACGGACTGCAATCAAATATGGGAACAAGATCCTTGTATTTGCTCTGTACTAAATATTCCTGTTTGTGGAGTAGATGGAAATACTTACACCAATGAATGCGAAGCCAATTGTGCTGGTGTTGAGATTGACTATCTAGGGGAATGTCAAAACAATAACTGCGATGATCTTAGTATAACTGTTGAAGAAGGTTGCTCAGGTCCTTGTGGTTGCGACAATACCATTTTAATGTCTGCGACAGGTGGCGATGGAGATTATACTTTCACTGCTGACAATGGACAAGTTGTTTTCGACGGAATGAATTACAACGATTACACTGGTTCTTATCCAATAGCTATTACCGCAACCGACGGTAGTGGCTGTAGCATAACATCTGAACCTCGTGAACTTGGTTTCTTATGCTGTGATGTCGCTCCTTGTTATCAATACAATTCATTACTAGTAACTTGTGAGCTAAATGGCATTGCAACACTAGAGGTTATTCTTTTTGAAGGAAGCCTTGATTGTGGATATGAAATTGTAGATCAAAATGGAAATCAATACCAACACGGAGACACTATTCCTGATGGTTTTTACATTTTTGAATTTTACAATTTATATTGCAATTTAGAAGGAACCACGCAAATTGCTGTGGACTGTTTTGCTAGTTGTGATTGTCCTGATGTTTCAGATCCTGTTTGTGGAGTCGATGGAAATACTTACGATAATCCTTGCCTTGCGGAATGTGCTGGTGTAATGGTTGCTTCTCTTGAACCTTGTGATGGAGGTGGAATCACTCCAGGTTGTACCGATCCTTGTGCAAGTAATTTCAATGCACTTGCTACTGTTGATGATGGAAGTTGTGAAGCTTATAATACAATTTGCCCATTGGTAGAATGTGTTGTTTTAGAGTGGAACCCAGCAACTTGTTCTTGTGAATTCCCACCAGAACTCGATTGTAATGATAACGATGACTGTACAGAAGATTATTTCGACTACTTAATGTGTGGTTGCGTAAATGAACCAATAGATGACTGTGGTATAATTTTCGGTTGTACAGATCCTTGCGCTGATAATTTCAATCCAAATGCAAGTGAAGATGATGGAAGTTGTAATACATACGATACAAATTGTGATGATGGATGTCAATATACAAATGATATTTACGATTACGTTTCTTGCCAATGTGTTCACACAAGTGTTTCACATTCTGTTTGCAACGATAACGATATCTGTACTGAAGACATTTTCAATGATGAAACTTGTGAATGCAGCAACATAACAATTCCTGATTGCGGAGACATTATTGGATGTCTTGATCCTTGTGCGGCTAACTACAATCCTGATGCAAATGTAAATGATGGTTCTTGTATACCATACGATACTGTTTGTGATGATGGATGTCAATATACAAATGATATTTATGATTTTGTTTCTTGTCAATGTGTTCATACAGATGTCTCACATTCTGTTTGTGATGATGATGATGACTGTACAGAAGATATTTTTGATGCTGAAACTTGTGAATGCATCTATTTAGCCTTCCCGTGTGGAGCAGAACCTTGTGGCGATCCTCTTGCTTGTAACTATGATCCGTCTGCAAATGCGAATCTTACAAGCAATTGCGCGTATGGTGATTTAACTTGTCCTGATCCTTGTAATGTAACATATGGATGTACAAATCCTCTTGCTTTCAATTATGATGCAAATGCAAACTGTGATGACAATTCTTGTTCAACAGAATGCAACTGTTCTCAGGAGTATCTTCCCGTTTGTGGAAGCAATGGTATGACCTATTCCAATTCTTGTTTTGCAGAATGCGATGGCATTACAGAATACGAAGATGGCTCTTGCTCTACTTTGTGTGATTTTGGAAATTTATTTACTTCTGAATACATAGAAAGCATTGGTACAGATGATGAGCCTCAAAGTTATGCTGCTGATATTTACTGCTTCCAAGAAAGCTTGGGAATAGATAATATTTGTGGCTGGAATTGGGACTTTGGAAATGGAACCACTTCGACAGATTCTGATCCTTGTGATATTTCATTTGCAACTCTTGAAAATGGAGAACCTGTAACTGATCCGTATTTGGTTTGCTTAACTGTTACAGATTGCAATGGTTTTGAATTGGGTACTTGTTGTGAAAATATTTATCCTAGTACACCACCAGTCAATCCTTGTACCGATTTAGCAGGTGTTGATTTTGGAGAATGCGAAGCACTACTTGGAGCAGCAGTTGTAAACGGCTCTTGCCAATATTTAAGTGGTTGTGGAACTACTGTTGATGGCGTAGATTACAGCCCATACATTTTCACCAACCTTCAAGTATGCATCGAATCATGTATAGATGGTGAAACCTCAAACTTCCCCACTTTCCCGTGGTTGGATGATATTGTTGATGTAGAAAACTGTTGTGGCAATACAACCGTTGCACAATACTCAACTCCTGGTTACTCATTTATATACATAAAAATTGGAGATGGCTGTGATGGCTTGACACAATTGTACTTAACTGATGGAACTTTGTATTGTACTTCGGCAAGCAACTTTGATTGTTATGATGTTTATAAATTGAATCTATTCACAGAAACAGTCTTGTTTACATGTGATAATGGTCCTGACTGCAACTGTCCTGACAACTTCGACCCTGTCTGCGGTGAGGATGGCATTACTTATGACAATGCATGTGTGGCTGCTTGTCTTGGTGTTACTTGTAAAGATGGAGCCTGCGGACCTAAGGCTTGTGCAGATTACATCACTGTTACAGATGCAGAGTGCGGAGCAAGCAATGGAACTGTATCAATTTCATTTGCATCAGCAGATCAAGGACATCTATTTGAATTAACGCTGCCAGATGGAACGACAATGGTTGATTTCACTTATACAATACCAGATTTTATTGATGATCTAGCTCCAGGGAATTATACCCTGACGATAACAGGCGAGCTTGTTTGCGAAAGCATATTCGACTTTTCAGTAGGAAATATTTGTCCTTGCAACTGTCCAGATGTTTACAATCCTGTTTGTGGAACTAATGGAATCACATACAGCAATGAATGTGAAGCTGAATGCGATGGAGCGATTGTTGATTATTCAGGAACTTGTACAGATTATTCTTCTGATACAACTCTAGCTTGCTTATTACCAAATCAAACAGGCACTTATTGTCCTACTATTTTGGATGGATATTCAATTGCTTCTTACCACTCTTTCTTCCCAGCTTGTTCTGTTGAATTGATAGATGGTTGTCTTGAGTATCACGCATTCCCAAGTGAATACAGTGATTACTTAGAAGCTGTTATTTGCAATGATGAAATGGATTGTTATAGAGTTGTTTACCAAATCACAATAACCAATGAATGTATCATTGAACCTTACGATTGTGAAGTTCAAGAAGCTTGTACAGAAGCAATCACACCAATTATTATATGTCCAGAGTTCTGTGGATTTGCTGACCAAAATTATTCGATTCAAGATGTTCATTCTTTCTATACAGCTTGCTCAATAAGTATTTTGGATGATTTCTGCTTTAGATACATACCACTACCTCAAATGGAAAACTATGGCGTTCCTGATTCTATATCGGTGGTTGCTTGTAGTCCAATAGGCTTATGTGATACTATTTCTTATATAATGAGTGTTGGTGGTTGTAACGATGGAGGAAGATTGGATCAATCGGAAGAATTGGCAAATACTGAATTTGATGTTTATCCAAATCCAAACAATGGCTTATTCTACATTGATTTAGTTAGAGAAAGCCTTGAAGCCCAAACTGTTTCTGTTTATGATATCACAGGTAAATTGCTTAAAACTTACACAGTTTCCGCTGAAAGTTCAGTTAACAATATACAAGTAGATATGACTGATGTTTCAAGCGGAATGTACTTCGTTGAGTGGAGAACAGAGACCCAACTTTCAACAGAAAGAATCATTATTGAATGATTTTTATAAAAAAATATTAATGCAATGCCATAATCGAAATAAATCGATTGTGGCATTTTTATTTTTAATAATTTTTGATACATAGGATATTATTAAAAATTGTTCATACCTTAATCTTGAATTAAATTTCACATAAAAAAAATCAAGATAATTAGGGTAAAATATAAACTGTGTCTTGCAGGAAGGGAAGCGTGGAGGGTAAAATTAACGACAGAGCAGCTCAATTTGCGAAAATACGCCCGATGCGAGTGGAAATGTTTTTACTAAACCAACACCTACGAGGTTTTAGAAACCTCGTAGGTGTTGGTTTAGTAAAAACATTGCAGCGGACAGCGGGGAGACTACCTAATCGAAGATGATATTTGCCGTCCTAATTATTTTTTTTGTGAAATTTAGGTTTGTAAAATGAAATAATAAACACACAATAGATATGGGTGAACAAAATGTTATTCTTCCGAAAAGTCAAAAAGACGTACAAAATTTCATGAAACGCTTGCTAAAAGATACGCAAGCTTTGGAAAAAATGTTGATCGAAAAATTGTTTGAAACGGATATCACCCGTATCGGAGCCGAACAAGAATTCAATCTGGTTGACAAACATTACAAACCTGCATGTCTCAATCTGGAGATTTTAGAAAAACTAAATGACCCCATTTTCACAACAGAGCTTGCACGTTTCAATATGGAATGCAATGTTGATCCTTTGGAGTTTAAAGGGAAATGTTTGAGTGAAATGGAAAATCAAATCAAAGGACTTTTGGACAAAGTGCGTGGGGTTGCTAGAGAATTTGATACAGATATTATTCTCACAGGCATTTTACCAACCATCAGAAAATCAGATGTTGAAATGGACAACATCACCCCCATTCCAAGATACAAGGCATTGATGCAGGCGATACTTAAATTGCGTGGCGAATCTTCCATGACCTTACAAATTAATGGAATTGATGAATTAATGGCAAAGCACAACTCACCAATGGTAGAAGCTTGTAATACAGGATTTCAAGTACATTTACAGGTTGACCCTGATGATTTTACAAAAAAATACAATATGGCTCAGGCGATTGCGGCACCTGCAATGGCAGCAGCAACAAATTCTCCATTACTCTTCGGAAAACGACTTTGGAAAGAAACTAGAATTGCCCTTTTCCAGCAATCTGTTGACACCAGAGTATCAAAAAGCCATTTGCGAGATCTTAGCCCACGGGTTATGTTTGGAAATGATTGGGTTAAAAAATCCATTTTAGATATTTACAGAGAAGACATTATGCGCTTCCGTATTTTACTGAGCAGTACAAATGCACAAGACTCTATCAAAGCACTATCAAAAGGAGTAATGCCAGATTTAAATGCCTTACAAGTCCACAACTCAACTATCTACCGATGGAACCGACCTTGTTATGGTGTAGTAAACAATGTTGCCCATATTAGAATTGAAAACAGAGTATTGGCTGCTGGTCCAACGGTTCAAGATGAAATGGCAAATGCAGCACTTTGGTTGGGCTTGCTAAATGGTATGGAAGATCATTATCCAGACATTACCAAAGTTTTGGACTTTGCCGATGCTAAATCTAATTTTGGGAAAGTTTGTCAAAACGGTTTAGATGTAGCTTTTAGTTGGGTAAATAATAAAAAATATAATGCCAAAGAATTGCTACTAAAAGAATTGATTCCCATTGCCAAAGAAGGTTTGAAAAAAAATAAGATAGATTCCAAAGACATCAATAGATATATGGAAATCTTAGAAGATAGATTAGAATCTGGACAAACGGGTTCTCAATGGATGTTGGATTCATATGCTAAATTGATTAAAGAAACTAGCAAAGACGAAGCCCTTTTAGCTATAACTGCATCTACAATAAAACATCAACAAACGGATGAACCTGCGCACAAATGGGAACTAGCTTCTGTTGACGACCTTCAAGGATCTGAGTTCAGCTCTTTAAAGGTTGAAGAGTTTATGACTACAGATTTATTCACCGTCCACGCCAATGACATTATTGATTTAGCAGTGGAAATGATGAACTCGCAAAGAGTCAGATACATACCTGTCGAAGATGAAGATGGTTGCTTGGTAGGTTTATTGACTTCCAGTTTGTTACTTAGACACTACGGCAAAAGAGCTATTTGGAAATCTGATAAAAATATATTGGTAAAAGATGTAATGATCAAAAAACCATTCAACATCAGTCCATCAGATTCCATTAGCAAGGCATTGGAAATTATGCAAACAAATGATGTTGGCTCCTTGCCCGTTATTCAGGACCAAGAATTGGTTGGCATTATCATGGAACAAGATTTCTTAAAAATCACTGGCAGATTGATTAGGCGGTTGTATTGATATTTATTGAATTCTACGTTATTCTTCAAATTTTGAAGTAATTTCAACCAAATTTGAACCAACTAAACCCATTAGGGAGTTAAGTAGAAAAAGCAAATTACTTATTATGATAACAAAGGAAGAATTAACAGTTCTGCTTACCGAAATGGAGACTGCTAGAATAGAAAAAACCATTTCTAAAACAGATACTAATAAATTTGGTGAAGCAATATGTTCATTTAGTAATGATATGGCTGCCACAGGATTGCCAGGCTATCTAATTATTGGAGCAAACGATGATGGTTCTATAGCAGGAATTGATATTGATGAAAGAATAATCCAAACTTTATTATACTTTGGCACAGATGGTAGAATTGTTCCTCCTCCTGCACTAAATGTAAAAAAATTTACTTTTGATAAAGGGGAACTTGTAGTTGTAGAAGTGCAACCTTCCAAAGTTCCTCCCGTCAGATTTAAAGGAAAAGTTTGCATCAGGGTTGGTCCAAGAAAAGAGACTGCAAATGAAGCTGAAGAAAGAATTCTAAGCGAAAAAAGATCAACTTTTGCCAGATCTTTTGATACACAGCCTTGTTATGAGAGCAACCTCGAAGATTTGAGTACTGATATATTCAAACAAACTTATCTTCCAACTGCAATAGATGAAGATACATTAGCAGCCAATGGGAGAGACCTTAAAGAGCAATTGGCATCATTAAAATTCTATGATTTAAAAGCAGACTGCCCTACAAATGCAGGAATATTAATGTTTGGAAAAAATCCAAGATTCTATTTACCTGGCGCATATGTTCAATATGTAAAATTTGATGGAAAGGATGTAACAAGTGATTTCAAACATGAACTTCGTTTTGAAGGGATTTAACTACCCAAATGAAAGTAATGAACGATTTTATTAAGACACAAATAGTAAAAAAAGTTCAACATAATTTAGCAGAGGAATATACATTTTCTTACCCAAAAGCAGCCATTCAAGAACTTCTTTACAATGCCGTTATTCACAGAGACTATCAATCCAATGCACCTATTAAATTTTATGAATTTAATGACAGAATAGAAATAATAAATGCAGGAGGTTTATTTGGTAATGCTAGACCCGAAAATTTTCCAAATATAAATGATTATCGCAATCCAACTTTAGCAGAGTCAGCAAAAAGTCTAGGATACATTAATAGCTTTAATATTGGAGTTAAAAGAGCGAAAGCTTCATTAAAAGAAAACGGAAATCCTGATCCCATATTTAATATTAATCAACCGACAAATTTTAGCGTAATAATTTATAAATAAATTTTCAAATTGCACCACAACATAATTAAAATTCAATTCACAAACTTCAATCCATCATAAATTGTAAACAAATGAAAACAATAGTCTTTTTTAATAATAAGGAAGGAATTGGAAAAGCAAGACTTGTTTATCATTTTACTTATATGCTGGCAGAGTTAGGATACAAAAATTTGGTGGCAGATTTAGACCCACAAGCTAATTTATCTTCAATTTTTCTAAGCAATAAAAAGCTTCAGAGAATATACGAAAATGAAAATTCACGCTCCACAATTCTCGAAAGCATTGATCCCTTAAATCATAACATTAGCGATATTAGGCCCGTCCATATAGAAAACATCAATAATAACATTGGTTTAATTGCTGGAGATTTATCCTTGTCATTATTTGAAGACAAATTTAGTAATAGTTGGAATAATTGTTGCAATGGAGATAAAAATGCACTTATTACAACAACTTCCTTTTATAGAATCATCAACGAAGCTAATCAAAGATTTAGTGCTGATTTTAATATTATTAATATTGCTCCAAATTTCGGTGCAATTAACAGAGCAATCTTAATAGCAGCAGATTATGTAATTGTCCCAATGGCAGTAGATTTATTTTCAATACAAGGATTAAAAAATTTAGGAAATAGCTTAGAGGCTTGGCGTTCAAAATGGAATAAAATATATAGCAAAAATCTAGAACCTGCATTACCATTACCCTCTGCTAAAATGAAACCTCTAGGTTATATTGTGATGAAATATGGAATACAAGAAGAAAAACCTGTCAAATCTTATTTAGAATGGGCAAATAGTGTTCCTCAAATTTTTAATACATATGTTCGGAGAGAACAAATAAGCAACAATAATATAAGTGTTGAAAGTGATGAAAATTGTATTGCTTCACTCAAGCATTATTATAGTTTAACACCTATGGCCATGGAAGCAAGAAAACCTATCTTTCTTTTAAAACCCGCTGATGGCGCAATAGGTGGGCATTTAGGTGCAGTAAAAACAGCATATAAAGAATTCAAAAGCCTCACTAAAAAAGTCATAAATCTCATTGATTCAGATTTAGCCAACTCCCCAAATAATGCTCAAAATTCTTAATAACTCAAGTTTCGTATGGCTAAAAACCAGTTCTTTAACCATTAATTATTTAAGGACGGCGAGGATCATTTTCAATCAAGTAGTCTCCCCGCTGTCCGCTGCAATGTATGGAATGAATTGGAACGGGTTTCAGCCCGCTTGTAGACGTTGCATGCAACGTCTCTACAATTGCTTCGTTGTAAATTATTCCCCAATCATCGGTTCCAATTCATTCCATACATTTCCACTCGCATCGGGCGTAGTTTCACGAATTTGGGTCCGCTGTCGGTCAGTTCATCCTCCGCGCTTCCCTAGCTGACATACTTAGACCACGCTGTGATCCTTATAAGAAACAATATTTTTTGATAAATTGGCTAACATACTTGGACCAAGCTATGATCCTTATGAACATACTAATAATCCTTTATCAACTCCCCAATCATTTGAATTAAAAGATTTTAAATAGTCTTCTATAGAAGTTGAACAACCAGGAAAACGCTGTACTCTATATCCACTTTGAAGAAGATCATCAATTAAATCCTCTGTTTTTGCTGCCTTTGGTCTGTTAATTTCTTCAGAAGAAATAACCGCATTAAAATGCTCTGGAGATAAAAAGTTTTCAATTACAATAAACCGAAAAGGATCATTCGAAAAAACAGCAGCTTCAATCTTATCAATGAGATAGCCAAATTCAGCTATCCTTCATTTATTCAATATACAAAGGCAAGTTAGTAACTATTCTGATATTTTTTTAAATAATATCTATTAATTGCTAAAAATATATTCATTTATGAGTCTACTCCAAAAAGAGATAATTTTCACAAAATGGAATTTTTTAGATGAGGTTTGCATTTTTTGAGATTCGTTGATGCCTGAATATCAGGGAATTGAGAAAGGTGCAAAGATCGCTAAAAAAACATTTTTGATTTTCTATCTTTCTGGAGTGGACTCATTTATTAACGATGAAATAATAACTTAGAACATCTTTCTTAGGGGAAAAATGCCTTTACATAAAAAATAGGCACGCAATTAGCAGTTTAAATACGGGTTCTTTAACGAAAATTAGACCAAAAAGAGCAAACAAAAAGTGTCTCTGTTTTAGCAGTCGATGTAAAACTATTATTATTTTAAATTTAATAATCTACTGAAAAACATAATAAATAAAAATAGTAATTTTTCAAAATATGTTACCAAGTGGAACTATCAGAAAAACTAATAAATCTAAATAATTTGTTGTAACCAAACTGTTTTTTATATCTAGTTGGTTATGAGTTGCCATTCTTAGTTCAGTGGCACTAAGGAATGTTCAATTTTGAACAAAGAGATTTTTTAAAATATGCAGCAGAAAACGTAGGCGCAGGGCTAAGGCGAGTATTTTTAACTCATTAAAAAATTGTGGCATCACCACCAAGAAACCATTCTTGCATTCTCGCATTCAAGCATTCTCGCATTAACAAAAAAAAACCAGCAGGAAAGAAATGAGACGTTTCTTAAACAACCTGCTGATTTTAGTATTTTCTTTTTTTGAAATTTGAAACTATTCTTCTTCAATGCAAAATTCTTGAATTTTTTCATCTTGCAAGACGAAATAGGTTCTGTAAACGGTGTTTTCACTTTTGTATTCACCAATAACGAAGGTGTTTCCCTCCTTGGATTTGCCACTGTGTTTGCTACTAAAAGCAGTAGGATTGTTTGCAGTAAAGAATGATTCGATTTTTGCAATCGCCTCTTGTCTGCTCAACTGCAATTCATCATCCAAAATGTTGACTGTAACCGTTTCTCCCAGATAATTAGCCAAAGTTGCTACATCAGCTTGCTGCATTATACTTGATAAACTTTTTTCTAAAGCTTGCCCTGATAAAGCCTGTCCTAAGAAGAACAAGGATAAGAAACCGATAATCTTTATATTCTTTAACATAGTTGAATAATTTTTCTCTATGACACAAAAACAAGCTCTTCGATTAATTTTGATGTAGGTATTTTTTCAAAAACAATTTAAACACTTGACTTTCAACAGTATATAGAAAAAATATTTTGTAACACTATTTCAAGTTAAACTAAAAAAAACAAGTTTGCAAACATTTTTACTTCATTAATACAATCAAAACCTCGTTTAGAAACGGCAAATTAGTATTTTCGCAGCACAAAATAGCATATTACCGATATTATGAATCATAACAAAAAAGTACTTTTAGTTATTATGGATGGTTGGGGATTAGGTCAAATTCCAGTAGCAGATGCTATTTTCCTAGCTAAAACGCCCTATTTAGATGAATTAATGCAAGAAAAGCCCAATAGCACGCTCATTACTTATGGGAACGAAGTCGGTCTGCCAGATGGACAAATGGGCAATTCTGAGGTGGGACACCTAAATATTGGTGCTGGTAGAATTGTCTATCAAGATTTATTGAAAATAGACAATGCCATAGAAGATGGATCTTTTGATGAAAATCAGGTTTTATTGGATGCTATTGAATATGTGAAAACCAATGGCAAAAAGTTTCATTTATTAGGACTGGTTTCCGACGGAGGAGTGCATTCGCATATCAGTCATTTAAAATACTTGTGCAACATTTTACAAAATGCAGAAGTAGAAAGCTACATACACGCATTTACTGATGGCCGTGATACTTCTCCAACCAACGGGCTGAATTACATACAAGATTTAAAAAATTCTATCGCAGGATTTGAGGATGTATACATCGCTACTTTGTGTGGAAGATTTTATGCAATGGACAGGGATAAACGCTGGGAAAGAACAAAAGTCGCCTACGACATGATGGTCAAGGGAGAAGGCACACTCACACCCAACTTTGTAGAATCCATCCAAAAATCTTATGAAGAAGGTGTCGAAGATGAATTCATAATGCCTTTGGTGAAAATGGGCAAAGATGGAAATGCACTTGCAAAAATTGAGGAAGGCGATGTTGTTATGTGTTTTAATTTTAGAACGGATCGTTGCAGACAAATAACAACTGTATTGAGTCAGCAAACAATGACCGACTTACAAATGCACAAATTAAAACTTCATTATCTCACGATGACACAGTATGATGAAAGTTTTAAAAATGTAAATATTTTATTTGAAAAAGACAATTTAAAAAACACACTTGGAGAAATTTTAGCAGATAATGAAATGACACAGTTGCGTGCTGCCGAATCCGAAAAATACCCCCACGTTTCTTTTTTCTTTTCGGGTGGAAGAGAAAAACCATTTTCAGGTGAAGAAAGAATTTTAGCCCCATCGCCAAAAGTAAAAACCTACGATCTACAGCCTGAAATGAGTGCTTATGAATTGACGGAAAAAGTAGTGGAGCATTTAACCACCAAACAGCCAAATTTTGCCGTAGTAAACTATGCCAATCCTGATATGGTGGGACACACTGGCGTGAAAGAGGCAGTTGTAAAAGCCGTAGAAGTTACCGATGAATGTGTTAAAAAACTGGTCGAAACTGCAACCGCAGAAGGATATTCCAGTATAATAATTGCAGATCATGGCAATGCAGACTTTATAGAAAACAATGATGGATCTCCGAACACAGCACACACAAAAAACCCAGTGCCTATTATTTTTGTAGATAAAAATAATAAAAGCATTAAATTAAAAGAAGGAAAATTGGCGGATATTGCTCCAACTATTTTATCTTTAATGAATATTGATAGACCTAAAGAAATGACTGGTGATGTATTATTTGAAAGTTAGAAATTACGCTGTATTATTCTTATTTTTTGGCTGGATGTTATGCTCAATAGGATGCGCAAGCGATTCCGCCACAAGCACAGATGCAAAAGCAGATACTCCAAAAGCTTTTTTTGACATTGATGGCTATTTTGATGCAGAAATAAATGCATTAAACAGCAGCACATTAAAATTAAAAAAAGACGCCAAAATTGACGGCAAAAGCGAATCGCAAACAATAGAAAAACCAAACTGGAATACAGAGCTAAAATTATTCAAAGATTCCGACATCAACAAAGCTGCTTGGGTGGATAAATACAACGCAGAAAAAAAATCCAATTCAATTGTTTACACGACCGCTGATTCAACGCTCACAACAAAAAGAATCCAGATAGATTACAAGTCAACAGTTACCGATAATTTCGAGGACGTTACTTCTATTTTAATCATCAACAATACAGAAAATGTTTTGTATTCCTCCAGCGAATTTCTAACCTACACCCCTAAAAGCAGCATTTCGATCATTCGAAATCAACGAATAAAAACAGGGGAAAATAAGATGGTGGAGATAAAGGGGATGATTGTGAAGTAAAGATGAGAAAATGCCCCAAAGATTAAACAAAATAGTTAGATACCTATCAGAATGTTACAAGGCTGATAACCGCACTTTAGGGCTTTTTGATTTTTTTGGAAACAAGGTTGAAAAGAGGGTTTTTCTCAAAGAGGCATTGCTGCTGACGGGAGAGTTTGCAAAATATCCAATAGAAGAAAAGTGGGCAAAGGAGGTAGAAAATACCTTGAAAGTATATTCCAAAGAAAAAGTTTTGTTGCTGAGTGCCTTTTTTATTAAGGGAAAAAGAAATGCTTTGGGTGAAATAAAAACTGCTTGCACACCACTAGTTTTTATTCCTGCATTCATAGAATCAGAAAAACTGGTTATTACTAGCGATGAAACGGAAAAGTTAGTCGTTAAATCTGAAGATGTTTCCGATTCTGAATCAGAAGAGAATGAGTATTATTTGAGCTTGGATTTTAGCCAAATGTCTTTGAATCCATCGGCGGTAAGAATGCTCGCTGCGGCTAGTAATTTAAGTACTGCTGAAATGGTTGAAAAATTAACAGATGCCTCTAATACTGGTCCCATTGATTTTCAATCTGCTGTTGCTCTGAAACAAGTTATTGATCAACATTGCAATTTGATTGATACGGAAGAGTTAATGCTGTATCCTCAATTGGCAACAGTAAAGTCAATAAAGAAAAAAACGGAGCTAGAGCAATTAAAAATTTTCTCTTTAATAGGCGTTGGTTTGATTTCTAAATCTTCTGCAAGTCTAGGTGTTTTACTAGAACTCGAAGAGTTAGAAAAAGAAAACGATTACTCGGCGGCTTTAAAACGATTGTTTAATGAAAATAACTTACCTGAAACGAATCTCAACCAAGAGACTAAGCTAGAGAAAGATAAAAACAGCATTTATGTACCTGCGATTTTAAGTCATTCTCAAAGAAAATTATTTAATGCTATTGATAAATACGACGATGCTTTAATTGTCGGACCTCCAGGCACGGGTAAGTCTTTCACCATTGCAGGTTTGGCATTGGATAGCTTTGCTAAAGATCGTTCGGTGTTGGTGGTTTGTTCAAACGATCAGGCATTGGATGTTATTGAAAAAATGATTTCGGAAAAATTTGGCATCACTGAAATTAGCATTAGAGCAGGCAAAACGAATGCTTATAAATCAAAACTAAAAAACAAATTAAAGTCTTGGTTGGCAGGCATTGGCATTAAAACCAAAGCCGAAATACAAGCACAATTGGCAAGTTCTATTCAATTGAACAAATTAAATAAGCGCAATTTACAGCTAAACAGTGAATTGATTGAACTAGAAGAACGAGAGTTACAAAACACAGACACATTACTAAAAAATAAAAACAAATGGTATGCTAAATATCTAAAGAAATGGCTTCATTGGCGAATGGGGAAAGACAAGCCTGTAAGTAAAGTATTGGAAGAATATTTACAAAATTTAGGAGCACGAAATCAATGCATTGTAACATATTTGAACGCCTTATTTGATTCAAATTTAGTAGAATCATTAAATACGCACAGGAGTCAAATCAACAATCTATTTAAGGGTATAAAGGCTTATAGAGCAAATGCGAAAGATGAGTTTTTAGGAAATTTGGATGTCAGCATTATAAAAAAAACATTTCCCATATGGTTGGTGAATAAAAACGAATTACGGAATGTCCTGCCTTTGAAAAAAGAGCTTTTTGATTTGGTTATAATTGATGAAGCTTCGCAATGTGATTTGGCAAGCATTTTACCAGTGTTACAAAGAGCAAAAAAAGTGGTAATATCTGGTGATCCTATGCAATTGCGGCATGTATCTTTTTTAAGCGAAAATCGAAGAACTCAATTAGCAAATCTCGTTAATCTTGATATACAAACAGCAAATGAATTGAATTTCAGAAAATTCAGTTTATTGGATGTTTATTTATCTAACGTAAAAAGGCAAGATCAAATCGCTTTTTTAGATGAACATTTCCGAAGCCATCCTAGTCTCATAGAATTCAACAATCAGCAGTATTATAAAGGAAAATTAAGGTTAATGACTGCACTAAACACCGATGACAAGGAAAGCGCATTAAAGATTGTTTATCTAACAGGCGAAAGAGACTCAAAAGGTATAAATACAATTGAAGCAAACTTTATAATTGATGAAATTCTTAAACTTCTAGTACAAGAAAAATTTAAAAATGAAGTGGTAACCATTGGTGTCATTTCTCCATATCGAGCGCAAGTCGATCATATCAAAAAAGCCATTGCAGATAGGATAAGTCTTGGGTCCATTAAAAAACATCAATTAAATATTGGAACAGCACATTCTTTTCAAGGAGACGAAAGAGATATTATATTTCTAAGTCTTACAGTTGACTCACAAACGCATCCAGCCAGTTTTATGCATTTAAACAATAATAATGTTTTTAATGTAAGTACGACTAGAGCAAGAAAAAAACAGTATGTCATTACCTCCTTACCTAAAAATTATGATCGCAAAACCAATATGCTTATTCAAAAATATTTTGAATTCGCAGAACATCTAAATATGGACAATTTCTACAAGATTTCAGGTAGCAAAGTATATAGTGATTTTGCCAAAGAAGTAAGCAATTGGTTATTAGAGCAAGAAGGCGTAGCAGAAGTAATGGAAGACTTGGTCGTAGCAGGAATAGCAATTGATTTGGCTATCAAATTCAATGACCAGCTGATTTGTTTTGATATAATTGGTTCGGAGAGCACCAAAAATGAAATCTACGATTTGTCGGTGTACGAGATTCTTGGAAGAGTAGGATTGCGTTTGTATCCCATTCAATACACTCGATGGATACTAGAACAGGACGCGACGAAGGAGCGGGTTTTGGAGTTTATTTCACAAAAGTCTTAATTTATCAAATCCTCTAAAGCTTCTTTTAAATTGGGAAACTTAAACTGAAAGTCTTCCTTTTGCAATCGTTCTGATTGAACATATCTTCCGTAAAGAACCAAATCAGGATCGGTATTAAAAAATAATTTAGCACCTAATTTTACAAGAAAAGCTGGAGAAGGCATTCCAAAAGGAATCTTCATTGTATTCCTTAATTCCATCATAAATGCACTATTAGAAACAGGATTTGGAGCACTGGCAATATAAAAACTCTCAAATTTATCATCTACAATTGCTTGATAAATAATTTCATTCATATCATATTCGTGTATCCAACTGATGCCTTGTTTGCCATTGGCGACTGTTCCACCTAAGCCTAATTTTGTTATTCTTTTTAAACTTTCCAATGCACCACCGTTTTTTCCTATCACAAAACTCATACGCAATCGCACCCCTCTCGTTTGATTGGGAAGAGCATTTAAAAACGCTTTTTCCCAAGCTTCACCGACAAAAGGGGCAAGACCATATCCTGTCGTTGATTCTTCATTACATAATTGTTCGGAATCTCCATAAATATGAGCAGTAGACATTTGAACCCAAACAGGTGGAGATTGCTCTATATTTTTCAATGCTTCACCTATCAATTTAGTACTATCAACTCTTGATCTCAAAATAAGATCACAATTGTCTGGCGACTTTATGCAATCAACAGATTTCCCTGCTAAATTCACAATTGCCCTCACACCTTTTAACGCATTTATCCATTCTCCAAGACTGTAAGCATCCCATTTAACAAAGTCAAACTCAATCTGTTCTTTCGGTTGATTTCTGGCAACAAGCACTGGTTTAAATCCTTTGCTGGAAAGATGTTTTGCGAGACTTAAACCAATAAAACCCGTTCCTCCAAATATGATTACTCGTTCCATATTAATAAAACAATTACCAAATAAAAGTGGTTTTTGAGGATTTGTAAATTAACCGATTATTGTTTAATATTGTATCATCAAGACAGGAATATAATATACAAATGAACAATACCTATAAAAAGATATATATTTTAGCAATATTACTTTTCACATTACCAAGCTGCAAACAGGTATATGAAAATGCAAATTCATTTATGAATAGTTATAGTTTTGAAAGGTTGGTAAATCGCTTTGAAAGCCCAGAAAGAGATGCTTACCAAAAGCCTGACAAGGTGATCGAATATATAGGTGATGTTAAGGGTGAAACTATAATGGATATTGGAGCAGGAACAGGCTACTTTGCCTTCCGACTTGCAGATGCAGGAGCAAAAGTAATTGCCGCAGATGTAGATGATCGTTTTTTAAACTACATGAAAGAAAAAATCGACACACTTCAATTTAACTATCCCATCGAATTGAGAAAAGTTCCATATGACTCTCCTCTTTTACAAGATGCAGAAGCTAACAAAGTAATTATTGTAAATACCTATCATCATATTGAAGATAGAAGCAATTATTTTGCTAAAGTAAAAAATGGATTAAAGTCAAATGGAAAATTAATTGTCATTGATTTTTTTAAAAAGAAACTCAAAATTGGTCCACCCAAAAGACACAAAGTAAGTGTTGAAGAAGTCATTGAAGAATTAAAAAAAGCAGGATTCACCCAATTTCAAAAAGAAACCGAACTTTTAGAATATCAATATATAATCACAGCCAGTTGAGTTACTCAATTTTGACTTCAGTAATCGCGTCAGCATAGCACTATTATAACCCTAAAGTAGCTGCCGTGAGATTTCAGATATTTCCTTTCACTGCGTTTAGGAAAATCTGTTGGACTCGCACACGAGAATGACGTGGGTCATAGTTAAATGACAGGCAGCGAGGCAGCACCTGAGAGATTTCAGATACTTCCTTTCACTTCCTTTCACTTCCTTTCACTTCCCTTCACTTCGTTTCAGGAAATCTATTGGACTCGCACACGAGAATGACGTAAATCAGATGTTCCCCCCTAACTACTAACCTTCACAAACTCCCCAAAAAAGTGCGGAATCGTCTCTATCCCTTTATAGAAATTAAACAAACCATAATGCTCATTTGGAGAATGTATGTCATCTGAATCCAAACCGAAGCCCATTAGAATCGTGTCTACTTTTAAGACCTCTCCGAATAGTGCCACTATTGGAATACTTCCACCGCCTCTTGTTGGAATTGGCTTTTTGCCGAAGGTGGTTGCAAATGCATTGGATGCTGCTTGATATGCCAATGAATCCATTGGTGTAACGGCAGGCTCTCCTCCGTGGTGAGATGTAACCTTAATCTTCACAGATTTTGGAGCTATCGACTCGAAATGTTTTTGGAATAATTCTGTTATTTTTTCTGAGCTTTGATTGGGAACTAAACGCATTGATATTTTGGCGAAGGCTTTTGATGGTAAAACGGTTTTCGCTCCTTCTCCGATGTATCCGCCCCACATTCCGTTTACGTCGAGGGTTGGACGGATGGAGGTCCGTTCGTTTGTTGAATAACCTTTCTCGCCTTGAACTTCTTCTATCTCTAAATCTTTTTTGTAGGCTTCTAAATCGAATGGTGCTTTTGCCATTTCTGCACGTTCGGCATCGGATAAAATCGCGACGTCATCGTAAAAACCTGGTATGGTGATGTGTCCGTTTTCATCGTGCATGTCCGCAATCATTTTTGATAAAATGTTGATTGGATTGGCAACTGCTCCACCGTACACGCCTGAATGCAAGTCTTTGTTTGGTCCTGTAACTTCTACTTCTACATAACTCAATCCTCTCAAACCTGTTGTGATGGATGGTGTGTCGTTTGCGATCATTGAGGTGTCTGAAATTAGAACGACATCGCATGCTAATTTTTCTACATTGCTTTTAACGAAAGGTTCTAGGTTGTCTGAGCCGACTTCTTCTTCGCCTTCGATCATAAATTTTACGTTGCATGGCACGCCGCCGTTTTGCATCATTGTTTCAAATGCTTTGATGTGCATGTAAAATTGTCCTTTGTCATCGCACGCTCCACGGGCGTATATTTTGCCGTCTTTTATAACGGGTTCGAATGGTGGGGAATCCCATAATTCGTAAGGGTCGGCAGGTTGCACATCGTAATGACCGTAAACCAATACTGTCGGCAAGGCAGGATCAACTAATTTTTCTCCGTAAACGATTGGATAGCCCGCCGTCTCGCAAATTTCAACATTGTCTGCGCCCGCTGCCACTAATTTGTCTTTTACAAAGACCGCCGTCGCTAAAACATCGTCTTTAAATTTTGGATCTGCACTAACAGATGGGATTCTTAGTAGCTCTAATAATTCTTCTAAAAATCTGTCTTTATTTTGATCTAAGTATTTTTGCCAAACTTCCATATTTGTTTTTTTGTGCAAAATTACCTTTTTACTGGCAGATTGAGGAATACTGGGGAAACTTTTACTGATGTGAATCATTTTTTCAAACTTGCAAAACAGAATTTTTGCATTATATAATTGAAAACATATTTGATTAATCAAACTTCAATAATATGTCAAGCAAAAAAAATGATAAATCTAATGACAAAGAAAAAGAGAAGGAAGAAAAAGAAAAGGGCAATGTATATGACAGAATTGTTAAGGAAGATTCTGATTTTACGTTTGATACATTTATGGAAATAAAATACGATGTAAAAGTAGAAAACCATCAACCGCTTCAAGAAAAAATACCCAGAACATTAGAGCGTGAACTAGACGCTTTATACAAAGCCACCACAGAAGAAGGAGAAAAGTTAATACACATTGAATATCAAACAAAAAACGACAATGAAATGGTTCGGCGAGTTCAAGAGTACAATAGCTTAATATATAGAAAATATGGGATACCAATTAAACACCTTGTAGTATATTATGGTAATGAAAAAACAAAGATGATTTCACAGCTCCCAGAAGAGGCTATATTCAGAGGTTTTGATCTAATTTGTCTATATGAAATAGAAGCAGAAAAATTTCTAAGTTCCCCAAAACCTGAAGTAGTGATCTTGGCTCCGTTAGGCAAATACAAAAAGGAACAAACAGAAGAAATATTAAGTTTAACATTTAATAAGCTGGAACAATTACCAAAATATATAAATAACCCAAGTCGTTACATAACTAAGTTGCTATTGTACTCAAAATTGCGTAATTTAGATAATACGTTGACCACAAAAATAAAGTCTATGCCTATTTTCACAAATGAAATGATAAAAGATCACGCTCTATACAAAGAGGGCAAAGAAGAAGGAATTGAACTCGCAGAAAAAGAGTTACGAGCACTGAAACAACAAGTTCAGAAAGAAAAACAGCAAGCTCAGAAAGAAAAACAGCAAGCTCAGAAAGAAAAACAGCAAGCTCAGAAAGAAAAACAGCAAGCTCAGAAAGAAAAACAACGAGCGCAAAAAAAAGAAATTCAAGCAATTATTAATCTTCATACAAAAGGGGTTGATATAAAAATCATAGCCGACTCATACAATATTTCTCAAAAAAGAGTCAAAGAGGTTATTGCAAATTGGGAAACACAAGTAGAAAAAAATAAAGATTAAAAGTAGAAACTAGTAAACGGCGTTAAAAGACTATTCTTTGACTTTTTTGGCATTCCTTCATATTTTAACAAGGTTTTTGAGTAAATTAGAACCATTATTTTAAACAACAGCTTTCTAATGCGTGACATAACACACAATTTGGCGCATTAAATTCACTATTTCCATCTTCTTTTAAGACAAAGAAACTGCAAATAAGATGCTTTTATGGATATTGGTGTGAAAAAGCTGCAAAATAATTTTCGAAAATGATGCGTATTGCGCTTTTATTTATACTCTTTTGTTTGGGTGCGACTCAAATATTTGCTCAAAACATAGTTGAAACTTATGGGGCACGGGCTAATGCTCTCGGCAATGGTGCCAGCACTCATTCCGATGTATTTTCTGTTTTTACCAATCAGGCTGGGCTTGCAAATGTTGAGACGATAAGCGTTGGGGTTTGGGGAGAAAATCGTTTCTTAATTTCCGACTTGAATGCTGCTGGACTTGCAGTCGCTATTCCAACAAAATCTGGAACTTTTGGGCTGGGTGTTAATTCTTATGGATTAGAGTCTTTCAATACCCAAAGGGCGACGCTTGCTTATGGTAGGAAATTATTTGAAAATAGACTTAGCATTGGTGCTGAATTTGATTTGTATAATTTTAACGTTGGGGAATTTGGAAACACACCCGCCAACAGCACAACTGTGATTAATTTTGGATTAGGCATTCAATATTCTTTTAAAGATAGATTCATTGCAGCAGCGCATATTTTAAATCCCATAGAAGCAAAATTGACGGATAGAAACGATTTGATAGAATCTGTTTTCAAATTGGGATTGTCTTATATTCCTTCCGATCAAGTGGGCATTTATTTGGAAACAAAAAAATCTTATCATTTTCCAGCTAGTTTTATAGGTGGAATCGAATATTCTATACTGAAAAAATTAACGCTAAGAGCAGGATTTACGACCTTACCCTCTCGAATCATTGACGGAAAATATTCAACGGATCTGGCAACTTTTTCTGCTGGCATTGGTTTAAATTTCAAACCCATCTTTATAGACATTGCCAACCGTTTTCATCCTGTTTTGGGAAACACGCCTTCTATCAGTATTTCATTTAGTAAAACAAAAAAGGTTGCAGATGAAAAACTATAGTAAAATGTGTCTAGACTCAACTCTTAAATATGGTATCTATATTGCCGTTTTCTTTTTTATATTCAATGATATAAATGCGCAAAACACCAGTGGTGACACAGGAATCAAAGGCAGCCAAGATTTTAGAGCTGATGATAAGTTTGAGGAGATTAAAAATCTTCTAGAATTATTGGCAGAGGAGAATGAGGAAATCGTTAATAACGATACTTATTTTGAGCAATTAATTGATTTTTACGATAATAAAATACACATCAACAAATCTGATGATGAAGATTTTTTAAAATTAAGCCAAATGGGGCTGATTACAGAAATACAAGTAAACAACCTTTTGGATTATCGTGAAAATGTTGGAGAAATTATTAATAAATACGAATTACAAGCGATTCCAGGCTGGGATTTGGTCACCATAAAAAAGGCATTGCCCTTTTTAAAAGTAACTGGAGATTTAAAAGATTATAATGTGCCTTTTAAAAAATTAATTTTTGAGGGTAAAAATGAACTCTTTTTACGTGTCCAACGAGTTTTAGAAGATCAAGCAGGTTATTTGCCCATTGCTGGAAATCCTGATAGTACAAAGTATGCTGGTAGTCAAGAAAAACTATATATGCGTTATAGGCATAAATACGGCTCTAAAATAAGCTTTGGTTTTACAGCAGAAAAAGATCCAGGAGAGGAGTTTTTTAGAGGAAGTCAAAAGCAGGGTTTTGATTTTTATTCTGCCCACTTTTTTATGCGTGATGTGGGTCCATTTAAAAGCATCGCATTGGGAGATTACCACATAAAATTGGGTCAAGGTTTGATTGGTTGGACTAATTTGGGTTTTGGAAAATCGCCTGAAGTTGTAAGTGTGAAACGACAGGGAAATACCATCGAGCCTTTTACTTCTGTAAATGAGTATTTGTTTCTTAGAGGTGCAGCCGCAACTTTGGAAACCAGCAAAAAAACAGAGTTGACGCTATTTGGTTCTTATAAAAATGTTGACAATAATATAGAGGTAGATTCATTGGATGATTTAGGTTTGGAAATAATAAAATCTGGAAACATTCAAGAAGGTGGTTTTCACAGAACAGCCAGTGAAATTAGAAATAGAAAACAAAACACACAAACAAATGCAGGGGGAGATTTCACCTATAAAACAAGAAGGTTTAAACTGGGAGTTTCCAGTTTGTATACTGGATTTGAGAAATCAATAAATCTAAACAATGGTGACACCCCCTATAAATTGCACCAGTTTTCAGGAGATAAATTATTAAATGCAAGTGTTCATTATAGATTTTTATATGGCAATGTTAACCTGTTTGGAGAAATGGCGATAAGCGATGATTTGAATGGGAAACGAGGTTATGCCACTCTAAACGGTGCTATAATGAGTTTGCACCAAAGCATTGATTTATCCGTAGTTTACAGAAATTTCCAAGCTGAGTATCAAACGATCTTGGCAGATCCTTTTATGGAATCCTCTACGCCTATAAATGAGCGAGGCATATTTATGGGCGTACAAATAAAACCATTTAAAAACTGGCGATTAAATGCCTATACCGATTATTACAAACACGATTGGCTCCGTTTCGGAGTTGATGCCCCTTCAATGGGAAATGAAAATTTAGTACAATTAGAATACAGACCCTCTAAAAAATTAACCATAACAGGACGTTTTGATTCTAAGTCTGAAGGAAGAAACCTGGATAGAAACTCGGAAGATATTCTACAAAACGATTGGGATTTGGTACGAATGACTAAGAGAAACAGGTTCAGAATAGAACTCAAATATAAATTGACAGATGATGTCAGTCTAAAAAGCAGACTGATGACCGTAAAATTTGACGATGGTGTAAGCCCAACAGAAAGAGGCTATATGATTTTCCAAGATATTTCGTATAACCCCAAATCTTTACCAGTATCTTTTAATTCAAGATACGGTTTATTTGATGTAGCCACGGCAGATAGTAGAGTATACACTTACGAAAACGATTTACTTTATGTTTTTGCGATTACCTCATTTAGTGGAGTTGGTAGAAGATTTTATTTTAATATACGGTACAATATTACTCGAAACATCAGTTTTTGGGCAAAATATTCTCGTACTACTTTTGACAATTCTACAGTGATTAGAAGTGGCAATAATTTAATTATTGGTAACAAAGTTTCAGAAATTAAAGCACAATTGCGTTTTAAATTTTAAGAAAAGCCTTAAGTAAAACTCCTGTATACTCCTATTTTAATTAGAGTTAGTTATTAGCTAATTTCTATTATGTCTCTCATTTGTCATTTATTCTGATAAAAAAGTCGTATTTTCAAGCAACTTAACAAATACTTACAAATTTAACCCCAAACCTCTTTTAAAAAATTGTTTCTTCAACCTCAATTTATTTACATGAAATTTATCAACAACACTTTATTCATAGCATTACTTATGCTCTGTACTCAATATACAGTGAGTCAAGTCCAAGAATGTGGCTTTGATAGAGCAAACAGAGAACTTTTTAATACTTTTCCAGATTTAAAAATGCAATTGGACCAAGAACTGACCAATTTTGATGCCTCAAGATTGAACGATGAGTGTACTGATATTGTAACCATTCCTGTTGTTTTTCACTATTTATATGACAGTGGTAATCTGAGTCAAGGTTACAGCAATGATAGTTATGTTATTAATACTGTCTTAGCAACACTGAACGATTATTTCACACAAAATTCAAATGCTATATTAAATCTACCTCCAGCATTTGATGGGATTCCTACTGATGATGGAACATGCATTGAATTTTGTTTGGCTCAATATGATCATCCTCAAAATGCCAATCTTTATGGTAACGACCTTAACAGGAATGGTACAAAGGATGCCGATGGAGATGGCATAATAGATGAAGGTCAATATGCAATTAACAGATATGATATTAGTAGTACTCAAGTAACAACTTTCGAAGATGCATATGATGCAGGCAACCAAAACACATCAGTTACAAACTACGCACAAGCTTGGAATGATAATCAATATTTAAATATTTATGTTCTACCAAGGTTGGGAGGACCAGCAGGATATACTTACCTTCCAAATGGCGGCAGTCCAGCATTTAACTCCATTTTTCTTCAAAAAAATGCTGCAAATGATGAGTATATATTGGCACATGAAGCTGGTCATTGGCTTGGTTTAGCACACACTTGGGGAGATTACGATCCACTTGAACCAGCACTCTTCTCTTGTTCAAACAATGATTATTGGATGAATAGCTCCCAACCAATTTCAGATACTTATCCTCAAGAAACAGCAGCTGATTTTTTTACTGGGTGTAATGCAACAACAGACGGCGCTACACCAAGTAGTTGTTCTTCTGTAGATAACCTTTTTAATGTAATGGATTACTCGTACTGTAGTGATCTTAGAAATAATGCCATACATTTTACAAACGAACAAGCAGTTTATATGTACCAATGTTTTACACAAGTAGGCTCTAGGTTGAGCTTCAATAATGATATAAATTTGATAAAATGTGCTTTACCAGTTGGTTGTACTGATCCTCTTGCATGCAACTACAATCCTCTTGTAGTTGATGATGATGGCTCTTGTGCATATCCCGATTGTTTAGGCGATTGCCTAGGAGAGTTAACTGGAAATTCAATTCCTGGTACTTTTTGTAATGATGGAAACCCAGCAACAAGCCCTGATATATTTGATGCTGATTGTAATTGCATAGGGCAAGCTTTACCAGGCTGCACCGATCAGAATGCTTGTAATTTCAACGCTAGTGCAGGAGTAGATGATGGCTCTTGTAATCCAAAAGATTGCTTAGGTAACTGTAACGGTTCACAAACAGGACCATCTGGCGCAGGCTCTCCTTGTAATGATGGAAACACCTCTACTTCAAATGATGTATTTAACGATGATTGCATTTGTATGGGGCAACTCGCTGGCTGTATGGATGCCAATGCTTGTAATTATGATATAAATGCTACAAGCGATAACGGATCTTGTATGTATCCTGATTGTGAAAACAATTGCATAGGTACTATGACAGGGTCTGCGATTGCAGGAACTTCTTGTAATGACAATGATGCAAGCACAATTGACGATACATATAATTCAGCCTGTGAATGCATCGGAACACTTACTGGTTGTACTGATCCCAATGCTTGTAATTATGATCCAGCGGCAGTAATTGATGATGAATCTTGCAATCCTGTTGACTGCCTCGGCAATTGCGATGGTATCGAAACGGGTCCTGCAATTAATGGTGCTCCTTGCGACAATGGAGATCCTGATGTAGAAGCATCCTTTGATGAAAATTGTGATTGCATTGAAGCCAATCAGGAGTGTTTGACTACCATTAATATGAATTATGCTGGCTGGCATATGATTTCTACTTTCTGCCATCCAACCAATGATAGTATCGAAGTGATTTTTGATCCTGTCGTAAATAATATCATCCAAGTAAAAGACCTTGCTGGAAATGTATACGTTCCATCTTTCAATAACTTTAATAGTGGATTGTATACTTGGAATATGGAACAAGGTTATTTGGTAAAAACAAATGCACCTATAGCTTTGACAATCACTGGTGGACAAGAAGTTGATCTTGCCGTTGATTACATTTCTCTGCAAACTGGTTGGAATATGATTGCTTATTGGTTGCAAGGAAAATCTTATCCTATTGATATTTTCAATTCTATTGAAAATGATGTTATTCAGGTAAAGAATTTAAACGGGGCTTATATTCCATCTTTCAATTATTTTGATAGCATTGATACGATGAGAATGAACAATGGATATCTTATTAAAATGAATGTAGATAATGATTTGTTTTTTGATGCGAACAATACTGTTTCACGTCCTGCTCCATCCTTCAACTCAGATAAAAATGACAAGTTAAATCCTAAACATTTCACCAAACAAATTTCACCAAATCCTAACAATGCTACCATTTTAGTAATGGAAGAAAACAATCCTATGAATGTCGGAGACGAGCTTGGAGTCTTCACACAAGATGGTATTTTGGTCGCGTCTTTTGTTTATCAAAATGAAATGATGGGCGGTTTGGCTTACGGTGATGACATTACCGAAGATGGCAAAGATGGTTTAGAAGATAATGAGATTTATGTCTTTAAAATTTGGGATGCCGCTTTAGATCAAGAGAGAATTGTAGATATGAATTTTGAACAGGGAAGTAAAACTTTTGTCAAAGATGATTTGGTGGCAATTTCATTCAAAAACGATGCAAGCACAGGAATAAATGCAAATAATACAAGTTTTGGTGTTGCTTTAAATCCTAACCCTGCTACCAACGAAGTTAACTTTACAATTGATCTAAAAAATCCTGCTAATGTTATTATTGAAATTTTTAACATTGAAGGTAAAATGATTGAGGTCGTCGCCAATCAAAAATTAATGGCAGGAACCAACAAAATTAATCATACAGTAGATCATTTAAACAGTGGCATGTATTTCTATAGAGTAACCGAGGGACAATCTTCTTTTACTAGTAAATTTACCATTGCACGGTGATCGAAACTAAGTGTTATTAATTAGGACAGCGAGGGTATTCAATGCTTCAATGTTTCAATGTTTCTATGCTTCAATGCTTCAATGTTCTGTTTTTTCATTAAAACATTATAGCATTGAAGCATTTTTTAAATATGAGTTTTGGGTCCTCTTTGTTTTGCAGTTAAATTTGCGTCTTGTAATTTTCTACCAAGCACATCGTCTTCTGCAATTTTCAACAAATCATTTGCAAGCCCAAGCACGGATAACACCCGCAGGTAAATTCCGATTCCAATATGTTCGCTTCCTTTTTCTACATGCCACAGTGTTGATCTTCCAATATTTGCTCTTTCTGAAATTTGCATTGTTGTTAATTTACGCCTCAAACGTGCAAGCTTAATATTTCCTCCTAAATGCTCCAAAATTTTTCTTTCTTTTGGCAAAAGATTTCCTTTCTTAGATTTCATAATGTTTGTATATACAAACAAATTTAGTATTAATGTTTCTATATACAAACATTATTTCAACCTAATTCTAAAATGATTTCAATATGAAAACAAGACTATCAGAAAAAACCAGTCCCTTCATTTAAACAAAAAGCTTCTATATTCAAAATAAAAAGCATATCTCCTACAATTTATACTTTAATAATAAAAGACAAATACATAACTATTAACATTTTAAAGTATAAAAACGTAAAATAATTTCGTATCATTAATACCGAAAGGAATTACACACTTTAAATATTTTTGTTTAATATGAATATTGAATAAATGAATCTACGCTATTGATTAAAAATAAGGCTGTTATTTTTTCAACATCTTACATTTCTAAAATATGTGGGCTGGTCAAAAGTTGTATTTGTTTTCTCCATATTCATTAAAATACTTACACCTTTCATGAGAAAAAATTCGCTACTCCCACTTTCTATGTTATTGTCGTTGTTTTTTTCATATCAATTTGCAAATGGACAATATCAAAAAACATCCCCTCCTTCAGATCACGAAAATTATTGCAAAACCCATGATCTGACCAAAATACTTTATGAAAAGAATCCAGATTTTGAAACAGAGGTCCAAACTGAGTTAGACAAGATTTACCATTCTGGCATTATGGACAAGTATAAAAATGATGGTTGCTCTGAAATCATTACTGTTCCTGTTGTTATACATTACATATATGACATCGACAATATGGATAGTGGCTACGATACGGATGCCTACATAACGAACACAATCATGACTGGCTTGAACAACTATTATCAAAAACAGGATGATGTGGATGATAACTTGGCTCCAGCATTTCAAGGAACTGCAGCCAACGGAACTTGTGTAGAGTGGTGTTTGTCACAATTTGACCATCCAGATGATGTATATTTATACGGAAATGATATTAACAGAGATGGTGTAAAAGATGCCAATGGAGATGGAAAAATAGACGAAGGGCAGTTTGCCATAAATCGTTACGCAACCTCCGCATCAAACATTGCGAGCATTGCTAATCACGGTCCAAGCGATCAACAACAAAGTGTAATTCACGGAATCGCTTCTGCCTGGCCTATAGATGAATACTTAAATATATATGTGGTTCCCGATTTGATAAATTCGGACGGTGGATATATCACCTCTGGATATACTTATCTACCTAATAACTTTTCTGATGAACATAATTGTATTTACGTAGATTTTAATTTTGCCAACTCTGGTACAACCATTGCACATGAATGTGGTCATTGGTTGGGACTGCAACATGTTTGGCAATCAGATGGATGTGGCAGAGAAGATAATTGGATGGGAAACTCTAGCTTTCCAATTAGTGATACTTTTGAACAAAATACTTCAAGCCTAACTACGGGTGGTGGTACTTGCAATGCAACTTCAGATTCTCAAATTCCACAAAGTTGTGGCTCTGTTGATAATATTTACAATATTATGGATTATGGTGGATGCGCAAATTTCTTTACAGCCCAACAAGCTGTTCATATGAATCTATGTTTAAATGAATTAAATACTGCTGGAAGAAAAAATTTCAGCAACCAACTTAATCAAACAAAATGTCAAGCACCTTCTGCACCTGTTGCCAATTTTACTCCAACATCAGGAACAGTCAATACATGTTTAGGAGAGACCATAAGCTTTACAGATTTATCGTCAAATGCTCCCACTTCTTGGTCTTGGACTTTTTCTGGATCAGCATTAAGTAACATCATAACCTCAAGTGTTGAAAGTCCTTCCATCATTCCAGATCAGACAGGAAATATCTCCGCTTCTTTGACGGTTTCAAATAGTCAAGGTTCAAACTCAATTGGTCCTTTTAATGTATACGCGAATATCGTACCAGCAGGCTCGCCAGAGTGTCCACCTTCAAACAATGAATGTTTTGGAGCGATCAATATTTCTTCCGCCTTTGCTCCATCTTGTCCCGCAACCACATCGGTTTTGGGGACCTATGATAATACAAAAGCTTACTCTTCACCAAGTGATAAAACATTAACTGGTTACTCAAACGGCTTGACATCAGGCTCAGGGCTTTGTTGTCTCTGTGAAAATGATAACAATACTGATACCGAAGAACTTCATAATACACTCTGGTTCTCCTTTACGCCATCAACATCAGGTTACTATGCTATAGATGCAATCGCTCAAAGTAGTACAAATGGTTGCGGAGGTGTTATGGGAACAAATGAAGACACCCAAATGCTAATCTATGAAAGTATGGATGGCACTTGTAACACCTTAAACTTTTTTGACTGCAATGAAGATGGCCCTAAAGCATCAGGTACAAATTATCCAGCAGGAGGTCTATTTAATTTCAATGCTGGCAGAACTTATTATCTAATTATTGATGAATATAATTTTGGCACATTACAAAGCGGAACTTTCTGTTTAGAAATTTATTTTCAAGATTGCGGTGCTTCCATACCAGGATGTACGGATCCTATCGCTTGCAACTATAATTCGGGTGCAAATTCAGATGACGGCTCTTGCAATCCTAGAGATTGCGCAAATAATTGTAGTGGTGTCAACACTGGTCCTGCCGTTGCTGGAACTGCCTGTAACGATGGAAATCCGAACACTGAAAATGATGTATACGATGTGAATTGCAATTGCACAGGAAGTCAAATTTCTGGTTGCACAGATGAAAATGCATGTAATTTCAATCCTAATGCAACGGTCGATAATGGCACTTGTAACCCTAAAGATTGCGATGGTAATTGTAATGGGATTAATACTGGTCCTGCTGGAGCTGGCTTCACTTGTAACGACGGTGACCCAACTACAACTAACGATGTTTACGATATAAATTGCAATTGTGCGGGAAATACTATTCAAGGTTGTACAGATGAAAATGCATGTAATTTCAATCCTAATGCAACGGTCGATAATGGCACTTGTAACCCTAAAGATTGCGATGGAAATTGTAATGGGATTAATACTGGTCCTGCTGGAGCTGGCTTCGCTTGTAACGACGGAGACCCAACTACAACTAACGATGTTTATGATATAAATTGCAATTGTGCGGGAAATGTAATTCAAGGATGTACAGATGCAAATGCGTGTAATTTCAATCCAAATGCAACAGTTGACAATGGAACTTGCAACCCTAAAGATTGCGATGGAAATTGTAATGGTTCATTAACTGGTCCTGCTAGTGTAGGCTTCGCTTGTAACGACGGTGACCAAACTACAACTAACGATGTTTACGATATAAATTGCAATTGTGCGGGAAATACTGTTCAAGGTTGTACAGATGAAAATGCATGTAATTTCAATCCAAATGCAACAGTTGATAATGGAACTTGTAACCCTAAAGATTGCGATGGAAATTGTAATGGGATTAATACTGGTCCTGCTGGAGCTGGCTTCACTTGTAACGACGGTGATCCAACTACAACTAACGATGTTTACGATATAAATTGCAATTGTGCTGGGAATGCTATTCAAGGTTGTACAGATGCAAATGCGTGTAATTTCAATCCAAATGCAACAGTTGACAATGGCACTTGTAACCCTAAAGATTGCGATGGAAATTGTAATGGCTCACTAACTGGTCCTGCTGGGGCTGGCTTCGCTTGTAATGACGGTGATCCAACCACAACCAACGATGTTTATGATGTAAATTGTAATTGTGCGGGCGATGCTATTCAAGGATGCACAGATGCAAATGCGTGTAATTTCAATCCGAATGCAACGGTCGATAATGGCACTTGTAACCCTAAAGATTGCGATGGAAATTGTAATGGCTCACTAACTGGTCCTGCTGGGGCTGGCTTCGCTTGTAATGACGGTGACCCAACTACAACTAACGATGTTTATGATGTAAATTGCAATTGTGCGGGCGATGCTATTCAAGGATGTACAGATGCAAATGCTTGTAATTTTAATCCAAATGCAACGGTTGATAATGGAACTTGTAACCCTAAAGATTGCGATGGAAATTGTAATGGCTCACTAACTGGTCCTGCTGGAGCTGGCTTCGCTTGTAACGACGGTGACCCAACTACAACTAACGATGTTTATGATGTAAATTGTAATTGTGCGGGAAATACTGTTCAAGGTTGCACAGATTCAAATGCGTGTAATTTCAATCCTAATGCAACGGTCGATAATGGCACTTGTAACCCTAAAGATTGCGATGGAAATTGTAATGGCTCACTAACTGGTCCTGCTGGGGCTGGCTTCGCTTGTAATGACGGTGATCCAACTACAACTAACGATGTTTATGATGTAAATTGTAATTGTGCGGGAAATATAATTCAAGGATGTACAGATGCAAATGCGTGTAATTTCAATCCAAATGCAACAGTTGACAATGGAACTTGCAACCCTAAAGATTGCGATGGAAATTGTAATGGTGTTCTAACTGGTCCGATAGTGGCAGGCTCTGCTTGTAACGACGGTGACCCAACTACAACTAACGATGTTTATGATGTAAATTGCAATTGTGCGGGAAATACTGTTCAAGGTTGCACAGATGCAAATGCGTGTAATTTCAATCCGAATGCAACGGTCGATAATGGCACTTGTAACCCTAAAGATTGCGATGGAAATTGTAATGGTGTTCTAACTGGTCCGATAGTGGCAGGCTCTGTTTGTAACGACGGAGACCCAACTACAACTAACGATGTTTACGATATAAATTGCAATTGTGCGGGAAATACTGTTCAAGGTTGCACAGATGCAAATGCGTGTAATTTCAATCCAAATGCAACAGTTGATAACGGAACTTGTAACCCTAAAGATTGCGATGGAAATTGTAATGGTTCATTAACTGGTCCTGCTAGTGTAGGCTTCGCTTGTAACGACGGTGACCCAACTACAACTAACGATGTTTATGATGTAAATTGCAATTGTGCGGGCGATGCTATTCAAGGATGTACAGATGCAAATGCGTGTAACTTTAATCCGAATGCAACGGTTGATAATGGAACTTGTAATTCTAGAGATTGTGATGGGAATTGTAATGGGATTAATACTGGTCCTACTGGAGCTGGCTTCGCTTGTAACGACGGTGACCCAACTACAACTAATGATGTTTACGATATAAATTGCAATTGTGCGGGAAATACTGTTCAAGGTTGCACAGATGCAAATGCGTGTAATTTCAATCCAAATGCAACGGTTGATAATGGAACTTGTAACCCTAAAGATTGCGATGGAAATTGTAATGGTGTTCTAACTGGTCCGATAGTGGCAGGCTCTGCTTGTAACGACGGTAACCCAACTACAACTAATGATGTTTACGATATAAATTGTAATTGTGCAGGGAATGCTATTCAAGGATGCACAGATGCAAATGCGTGTAATTTCAATCCAAATGCAACGGTTGATAATGGAACTTGTAACCCTAAAGATTGCGATGGAAATTGTAATGGTTCATTAACTGGTCCTGCTAGTGTAGGCTTCATTTGTAACGACGGTGACCCAACTACAACTAACGATGTTTATGATGTAAATTGTAATTGTGCGGGAAATGTAATTCAAGGATGTACAGATGCAAATGCGTGTAATTTCAATCTAAATGCAACAGTTGATAATGGAACTTGTAACCCTAAAGATTGCGCTGGGAATTGCAATGGGATTAATACTGGTCCTGCTGGAGCTGGCTTCACTTGTAACGACAGTGATTCAACTACAACTAACGATGTTTATGATGTAAATTGTAATTGTGCGGGAAATATAATTCAAGGATGTACAGATGCAAATGCGTGTAATTTCAATCCAAATGCAACAGTTGACAATGGAACTTGCAACCCTAAAGATTGCGATGGAAATTGTAATGGCTCACTAACTGGTCCTGCTGGTGTAGGTTTTGCCTGCGATGATGAAAATCCAACCACAACCAATGATGTTTACGATATAAATTGTAATTGTGCAGGGAATGCTATTCAAGGATGCACAGATGCAAATGCGTGTAATTTCAATCCGAATGCAATGGTCGATAATGGCACTTGTAACCCTAAAGATTGCGATGGAAATTGTAATGGTGTTCTAACTGGTCCGATAGTGGCAGGCTCTGCTTGTAACGACGGAGACCCAACTACAACTAACGATGTTTACGATATAAATTGCAATTGTACTGGTGATGCTATTCAAGGATGCACAGATGCAAATGCGTGTAACTTTAATCCGAATGCAACGGTCGATAATGGAACTTGTAATCCTAGAGATTGCGCTGGGAATTGCAATGGATCATTTACTGGTCCGTCTTTCGTTGGCTCGTCTTGTGATGATGAAAATCCTGCAACATCCAATGATGTATATGACATCAATTGCAATTGCAAAGGTGATACGATAGAAGGTTGCACAGATGAAAATGCCTGCAATTTTAGCCCTGATGCAACCATAGATAATGGCTCTTGCAACCCAGCAGATTGCATTGGAAATTGTAATGGAGATTTAACAGGATCTGCCACAATTGGCTCTTCTTGTGATGATGAAAATCCCATTACTGTAAATGATACTTACAATGAAAATTGCGATTGTTCAGGAACAATTATCCAAGGATGTACAGATGCAAATGCTTGTAACTACAACCCAAATGCAACAGTTGACAATGGTGCTTGTAATCCTAGAGATTGCGCTGGGAATTGCAATGGAAATACAACAGGTCCAGCTACAACAGGTTCTCCTTGCGATGATGGAAATCCTGCTACTGACATTGATGTTTATGATCTAAATTGTAATTGTGGGGGAGCTGCAATCGTAGGTTGTACAGATTCAAATGCTTGCAATTTCAATCCTGATGCAACAGTAGAAAATGGTTCTTGCAATCCAAGAGATTGTGAAGGAGCATGTTTTGGTTCTGCTACTGGATTTGCCTTACCAGAAACTCCATGTGATGATGGAGATCCAAACTCAACAGAGGATACTTACGATGAAAATTGCAACTGTATCGGAAAACCTACTGCAACTCAAAACCTTACCATTCCTCTACCATACGCTGGATGGCATATGATTTCTTCCTATTACAAACCAGAAAATGACAGCATCGAAGTTATATTTAAGCCAATCATTGACAACATTGTACAAATAAAAGATTTAGCTGGCAACGTTTATGTTCCTGCTTTTAATGATTTCAACAATGGGTTGGATATTTGGGATGTAAATGCTGGATATTTAATAAAAACAAATGCCGCGATTGATCTAGAATTAAAAGGAACTCAAAAAGTTGACTTAGATACTGATTTTATTCCACTTTACGAAGGATGGAATTTGATCGCCTATTGGTTGCAAGGAGAAGCAAGTCCTATAGATGTGTTCAAAGGTATTGCCGACGATGTTATTCAAGTCAAAAGCTTAGATGGTTCATACGTTCCTGCATTCAATGATTTTAATAATATTGGAAATATGTCAAAGACAAGAGCCTACCAAGTAAAAATGTCTGCACCAAATTCTTTGTATTATAACAACAGCGACATCACTTCAAGGTTGCCACTTGACGATTTAAACAGTATAAATGTCTTTACACCTAATCATTTCATTGTAGAAAAACAATTGAATCCAAACAGTTCAACTCTTTTAATAATGAATGATGAAGACAATCCAATGAATATTGGAGATGAGTTTGGCATATTCACTTCAGAAGGAAAACTCGTCAGTGCCTTTATTTACAAAAATGATATGATGGGTGGTTTAGTTTATGGAAAAGATGAAACAGAAGAAGAACAGCTTGGTTTCGATCTAGGTGAAAAATACACCTTCAAAATTTGGGACAGCCAACTAGATGAAGAAAGAACAGCTAAAATGCAATTTATAGAAGGAAGTGAAACTTACCTAAATGACGATTTAGTTGTCGTTCAATTTGATGAAAAAATCAATCTCGGTGTTGAAGATTTTACAGATAAATTTAATATTTCCGTAAGTCCAAACCCAACTTCAAACGATGTCACGTTTAAACTTTCTTTAGATAAAAACAGTGCCGTCACCATACAAGTATACCAATTAGACGGACAATTAATTGACCTTGTTGCCGCTGACTTTTTCAATATTGGAGTGACAAATATCAACTATTCAACCAGCCATTTATCAAGTGGCATGTATTTGTACAAAGTAACAATTGGAACTCAAATATTTACCGATAAAATCACCATTGTGAAATGATTATGATTAAATAAATTTAGTAGAAAGAAAAGACCGTCTTAAAAAATTTTTGGACGGTCTTTTTATTCAATTCGTAATTAAAAAGCCAATTTATCAATCCACAAAATATAATTTGGATTAGGACAAAGTTGTTTGTATTTCTCTAACTCCGATTTACGACAAACACCAGGAAAATCACCTTGCATTTCTTGCATATCAGTCATTAATTGAAAATGTAGATGCGGAGGCCAATGACCATTTTCATTGCTATTTCCCAAAGCAGCAAATTCCGTTCCCTTCAAAATAATCTGACCAACTGCCTTGCCAATTAAAGATGCTTTACTCAAATGACCATATAAAGTGTAAAATATTTCCCCATCCAACTCGTGCTCCAAAATGATCGTTGGACCATAATCGCCAAAATTATCATTATTGGCAAAACTGTGAATTTTACTGTCTAATGGAGCCATAAGAATGGTTTCGGCAGCAGCAGAAACATCTATCCCCAAATGAATATTTCGTGGCTCTTCTTCTGCCTGAAACATTGGACGACTTTGGTAAATAATTCGTTCTTCTAAATAACCACCTACCCCAGCAATAGCCTTGTTTTCAGCTAAATAATTTGAGGCATAATTTGAATAGGCTTCAACATTTCCCAAATCAAGTGCATTTAAATCTTTATTATTAATAGAACAATCAGACAGAACAGTTTTGTCAGAATTGAGATCAAAGTCAAACATTGGAGCAATTTGATCTTTGTATTTTTTTAAAATAGAAATTAGTTTTTCAGCTTTGGTCATTACTTTTGTTTTAGGTCGTCCATCACAATAACTCAAAGATAATGTTTTTTTGAAATTCAAATTTTCAGAGTAAAAATTATTTTTTCTCACACAACTAGGCAGGACCGACTCCATTGCGTTGTGTGCCAATTTAGTCTACAATTTATGTTTTGATAAACATCTGATAAATAATCACTTGTTTTTTTAATAAGTATAACCTAATTTAGCCTTTTCCAGTTATCTACATCGTTTTAAATTGTACACTTTTTGCAATTGAATCGATGACTTGGTTTGAAATCTTTGAGACCAAATCAATATTTATCACATACAACCCAATATTTACACGCTTATGAAAGCTATATACTTAATTTTTACTTTTTACTTATGTTTTCTAACAACAAATATTATTGTTTTTGCGCAATGTAATGAAAATATTATTTTAACTACCCAAGATGATATTGATAATTTTGCAACGAACTATGGTTGTACTGAAATCAACGGTAACCTAACAATTGCTGAACCTCTTTATAGCAATACTATAACAAATCTTTTAGGATTGTCTAATATTACTTCTATTGAAGACACTCTTCGTATTATTGGGACTGACAAATTAGAAAATATAGATGGTTTAAATAAACTCACTTACATTGGAGGTAGTCTTATGATTGGTGGTAATTCAAATAATTATTCTATAGTAAACATAGATGGTTTAAGTGAACTCACTTATATAGGAGGTAGTCTTCGGATTACTGCTAATCATTCTTTAGTAAATATAGATGGTTTAAGTAAACTTACCTATGTTGGAGATGACATTTATATTTCGAGTAATGATGACTTATTGAATGTAGATGGTTTAAGTGGCGTCACCTCTGTTGGACGTAACCTTATTATTGGCTATAATGATTCCTTGTTGAATTTAGATGGTTTAAGTGAAGTTACTTCCATTGGAAAAGTTTTGCATCTTCGTGAAAATGCTTCCTTGATTGATTTAAATGGCTTAAATGGAATCACTTCCGTCGGGGCCGGGCTATTAATTGACGATAATAATGCTTTATTGAATTTGAATGGCTTAAATGGACTTATTTCGATTGGAGGACTTTTAAGGATTCATAAAAATGCTTCCTTATTAGATATAAATGCTTTAAGTGAAATTACTTCTGTTTGGCAAATATGGATTTCTTCAAATCCCTTATTATTAAATATCGATGGCTTAAGTGGACTTACTTCCGTTGGGAATTTCATTGATATTTGGGGTAATGCTGCCTTATTGAATATAGATGGCTTAAGTGGACTTACTTCAATTGAAGGAATCCTTAAGATTACTGATAATGATGCGATGTTGAATGTAGATGGTTTAAGTAATATCACTTCTGTAGAAGAATACCTTCAGATTGCTTATAATGCTTCCTTGTTAAATTTATATGGCTTAAGTAGACTTACTTCTATTGGGGGCGACTTATCCATTGGAGGAGAAATAACTTGGGAGGGTAATGCTTCTTTAATAAATATAGATGGTTTAAGCTCGCTTAATTCCATCGGAGGCGATCTTAAAATTACAAATAATTCAGTTTTAAGCTCCTGTTGTATTGTGACTGATCTAGATATAATTACTCAAGGTACTACTGAGGTTTCTGATAATGCTGCGGGATGTAGTTCTTTTGGAGATATAGTTGAATCTTGTAATTTTTCAATATTGAGTGTACAAGCCTTTTATGATGACAATGAAAATAGTTTACAAGATGGGAATGAACAGGTATTGTACAATTTGCCATTCACTATAAACCCACCTACTTCATTTTATATCAATAATCAAAATGGCAGTATCAATTTTTATACTTCTAAACTAGGTACTTATACCATTCAGTATGATAATGAAACCAATAATCTATGGCAGCCTGTCAATGGAATAGATAGCTATGCTGTAGAAATAACTGAACAACTAGACACTATTTTTTACTTTCCCATACAGCCTGTCACCGATTTTAGTTCTCAACAAATAGATGTCAGTTCTAGCATTACCCGTTGTAATCAACAGACCAATGTTTGGGTCACCTATGCTAGTCAAAGCTCTGAACCCACGAATGGCTATGTCTCTTTAGTAGCAAATGAATCGGCAACTTTGGTCTCTGCCGATCCGCCCTTTGACTTCATCTCTGGCGACACTCTTTTCTGGGAATACCAAAACCTCTACCCCACCCACTCTAATCAGATTCACCTACTCTATCAAATGCCTGACGTTGATTTTATTGCTGAGAACCTCCGCTTTGATGCTTGGATTAAAACAGATGAAGATACAGGAAGAAATAAATCTACTTACATCTCTGAGTTGGTCTGCGCTTATGACCCAAATGACAAATTGGTTACTCCTAAAGGCACTGGGAATGAAAATTACACTTTGTTTGAGGACAACCTTTTTAATTATACAGTTCGTTTCCAAAATACAGGCAATGATACCGCCTTTAACGTTATCATTAAAGATGTCTTGAGCGATCATTTGGATATTTCCACTTATCAATTTATAACAAGTAGTCATGAGGTAATAACTGATATTGATAGAAGCAAACACGCGCTGACTTTTAGTTTTAATGATATTAATTTACCAGATAGTATTGTCAATGAGCCTGCATCGCATGGTTTTGTCAAATTTAGTATAGAAAGCAGAAATAATTTATCTGAGAATACTGCTATTGAAAATACCGCTTCTATCTTCTTTGATTATAATCCCCCTATTGTTACAAATACCACCCAAAACTTGATGGTCTCTTCACTTCCTTTTGGTACAGGGCTACAAGAAATTAGACAAAAACCAAATTTCACTACTTACCCTAATCCCAACACAGGACAATTTATTTTTAAAATAGATAAAGGCAATATTAAAGGCTTTAAATTATATAATAGCACTGGAAAGTTGATCCAAGCGCAAAGAGTTAACACCTCCAAAACAACAATACAAATAAATGCAAACCCAGGAATTTATTTCTTATCTATAGAGACGATGAAAGATGTCTGGGTAGAGAAAGTAGTAATCCATAAATGATCTAACTATTAGATTTGTTTGTGGCATGCCCACTCATTACCTAATGCTTTATTTCACCAATACCATTCTTAGATTTGTTTCTAACCCACCAATCAAAATCAGTGGTTTGGACAACTCCATCCAAGTTAGCATCATGATTCGCATAAACATTTAGCTTTGCAGGGTCTTGTTTCCAGACATCAAAATCGGTGGTTTGTATCGTTCCATCTTGGTTAAAATCGCCAGCAAACATCGCAACTAGCCCATTATTTAGCTCAGTTTGTTGATTCGCACCCAAAGCTTTTTCTTTGTTTGTGGTAAAATCACAAGTGATAAAATCAGCCGTTTTAAACTTTTCAGAAGATAAAATGTCTAAATGATTCCTATGTCTAACTAAAATAGAAAACTCATCGTATCCAGTTAAATTGAATGACAACAATTCGTTTTTCGTTGATAAAATTCGTCCGTCATTCATCAACAATGCCGCTTGTCTTTCTATAATTGTAGTTGTGCTTTCACCTGCAATACTAGGATCGCCATGTCTTAATTCTACCAAAACCCAGTCTATGATATTGTTTGGAATTTGATTAATTTTCTCCGTACCGTAATATTGATAAACATCGTTTCCAAAAGGTTGATCTAATGGAATCAAACTTTTACTTGATAAGGAAGTAGACATTGCATTTATTTCTTCATTATATGCAGCTTGCAATAAAACTTTTATATCTAATTGAGATGCTGTACAAGCCTCCCCCACTCCATCGCAATCATCACAAATCAAGTCTCCATCATTGTCTTGACAATCATTTTTTATTAATATTTTATAGTCTTCTATTTCACCAAAATGTAATCCGTCACAGCCATTCATTTCATCAAAAAACATCATTACACGCAAAGCATAAATACCTGTTTCCAAAGAAGGAATTTCAATACTAGCATGCACAACAGTCTTTGATTTTTCGTTTGTCTCAAAAAGTATTTCATCCTCATCAAAAAATCCATCTTGATTAAAATCTAAAGCTACACGCCAATTCTCTTCCCAAGATTTATCTTGAAACCCTGGATACATTGACATATTATAGGACTCTCCAATATTCACAGAAATAACTTCCTCGTCAAATAATTCGTAGCCATCATTATTACCAGAGAAATTATTGAAACTACCTAGAACAAAACCGTCTATCCATTCATAACCTGCATTTATTTCACCAACACAATAATTTAAATTTGATCCTGTCGTAAAACTTCTCGTATTCGAAGCAAAGGAATTAAAACATTGATCTTGCGTTACTACTCGCCAAAAATATTGAGTATTTTCTTGAAGGGTCAAAGCCGCAATTATATTTTCATCCGTACAATAAGTTTTAACGATATTATCAAAAGATTCATCTTGTGAAATTTCAACAATATAATGATCTGCATTTTTTATTTTACTCCAAGAAAAAAGCGGGCTGTTATTTGGCAAGACAAAACCATCCAACGGGAAAGCTAGGAGCATTTCCCTATCAACTATTTTATTCACAGAAAAATCCAAGCTAGTGCTAGAAATATTTTCATTACTAATTCCTGTAATTTTAACAGCATTTTGCACATTATTAAACAAAGATAAATCAGAAAAAGAAACAGTATAACCACCCATTTCACTATAAGTAGAATAGTCAATAATAGGTTGTAAATTTTCAGGAATATTTTCAAAAGAAAAACCTACTTGCTCATTAAATCCATTGAAATTATTCTGCTTTAATAGAAAAATAAACTCTTCATTTTCACATAAAATATCTGAAGAAATCAGTTCGCATTCCAAGTTAAAAAAAGGCGCATCATTTAACACAGAATTTTGATTCACATCAGATATATCAAAGAAAATATTGTCAACCGCTTCTATTTTAAATCGTATTTTATCTGATTCTATTTCTGGAAAAATAAAAGAAAAACTACCATCATTAATCACATTAACAGCGATGGTATTAGGAAAATTATAGCCACCATCTTCCGACATTAAAATATTTACTTTTTTACAATTAATTGGTGCTTTGTCGGTATTTCCAAGCTCCCAAGTTATCTCGTAATTTTTTCCTATTATCAAAGGAGAAGTATTTTCACCAATATCATTCAACCTAAAAGGCGCAGCATTTTCAGCAACAGAAACCCTCATATCATCTGAACAAAATAGATTTGCATTTGTATAGTCCAAATTTACTCTTTTAGTCAATCGAAAAATCATATTTCTGGCAACAGTAGGCAAGGTTTCACCAGCAATTGTTTCATTTGATAACAATGATTCTATATTGGGAAATGTTCTTGATTTTTTTTCAGCGGGAGCCTTTGATCTAAACAGGGGGCCAAAAGAATTTATAGCTTCTTTTGCGTTAAGATCAAATTGCTCCCATGAAAATAATATTTTTTCGTTTTCTTCTTCTGTTTGTGCATTTAAAATGAAGGGGGTTGAAGGAGGGATTACATAATCTTTTCCTGCATTTACAGACATTTCATTTTCTTGTATTTGAATCCATTGACCACAACTATTTCCAAGTCCATTGCTTACAAAACGAGTGATTTGATTGAGGCTTGCGATATGAAAATAAGCATCCGTTTTATCTCCAATATTGTCATCATTACAAAGTCCTTGATATGCCATAATTGTCGTTCCGCTTCCTGGTTCATAAGCCGATTCTTCACTCCTATTATTATGACATTGACCAGCTTGGCTATTAAATGTATGCTTTGCTCCAAATTGATGTGCAATTTCGTGCGTTACATAATTTACATCAAAAAAGTCTCCTACAGGATTCCCAATTCCAGTCGCTCCATGTGCTTTCAAATTTTGATTACAAGGACATTGTTGTATTGCCGCCCCACCTCCATAAGTTCCAAACACATGTCCAATATCATAATTTTCATTTCCTATCTTTTCATCAGTATTGATCTGATTTTGGGACATCATTTCCATCAAATTAAAATTGTTGAAGGGGTCATTTTCAATGCTTGTTTCAATCAATAGATCGTTGTTGTTTGCCAACACAAAACCAATTGCCAATTCTTTTTCAAAAATAAAATTCACCCTATTTAATGTATTCACAATTGCTGCCAAACCATCCTCAATTGTGCCACCATGAAAAGCGGTATATTCTGCTGTCGCTCCAATCGCAATTCTGTATTTTCTAAATTTTCCGTCAGCGTTAACTTTGAAATTATTTTGCTCAAAATTATTTTTATCAATATTTGCTCTTTCTAGTAAATTTTTTGAAACAGAAACACAACTCATTTGCTCATTGCCATCCTGATTTCTATTTGATTTATAGTGGCTCAAATATTTCCCCTCTCCTATTGGGTCAATAAAATAATTCAGATTGCCATCTTTAACCATTCCATAAAATCCTTTTTTAGAAATACTAATCCTACACTCAGCGTCTAAATTACTATTTAAATGACCTATGTAAGTTTGAATTTCTGGATATTTATCACTCAGCTCAGGTTCCAACAATTGCATTCTTTCAAAAATAAAAAGCTCAATAAAACCATCAGGTCGGGGGATTCCCAATGGTATTTTCTCATTTTGGGACACAGCATTCAACTGACTCTTCATAATTGATTCATCTAATTTTAACAAACACTTCTCACCTGAATCACTGGACAAATTTGTCCATAATTCACTAATGATCTGAGCATTAGAATAATCACTTATACATAAAACTATATACAGAAATAGTACACGACACCACATCACACGAGTATTCAGAATTACGAAGGGAAAAATAAAGGAATATTGAGAAAATAAATGTACAATCTTTTGATAAAGAGATTTGACGATATTCTAGCGGTCCGACGTTCGGAAAAAAACGCAGTCCTAGCAGGGCTAAGGCGAGTATTTTTGACAACGAATATCGTTAAATATCGAAATCAAAAGTGTACGTTTGTTTTTTCAGTATTCCAAAGGGGATTGGGGGATATTACTCCCATATTGGGAATAAAGTGCCAAATTAAAACAAATATGTATATGATGCAAATTATTTTAGATTTATATGTAAAATTTTATTTCTGCAAAGTCAAAAACTAGAGATTGTCAGTACATTTCCACATTTTAATATTTTCACATAGCTTTAACAAAAGATCACACTTATGTTTCCCTAAATTCCTTATCTTTCGAAAAAATTTGAAACCAAATGGAAAATTCCAATAGAAGAACATTTTTACAATTTTTAGGCAAGGGTATTGTTGGCACTGTATTGGTTCCCACACTTATCACGGGTTGCAATGCAACAGAAAACAAAACCGTTCAAAAGATTGCAAAAAAGCTAAAATCACTTGCTCCCTCTTCTGACGATGTACTGTCCTTAGCAGATGGGTTTAACTTTGACATTTTGGTTAAATGGGGAGAGTCTATCTCTGAAAAAGATACTTTTGGCTTCAACAATGATTTCACTGCATTCATTCCATCTTCTAAAAACAATTCTGAAGAAGGCATCTTATGGGTAAATCACGAATATATCCAACCGTTGTTCGTTTCTGGATTTACAGAGGGTGTAAAAACCAAAGAGGAAGTCGAAAAAGAAATGTATGATGTGGGTGGAAGTTTGATAAAAATAAAAAAAGACAAAGGCGGCAAATGGAATTATGTAAAAAATGATCCACATAACCGAAGGTTGAATGGTTTCACAAAAATTCCATTTAACTGGCCAGAAAAAATTGCTGGTGCTGATCATGCAATTGGAACATTAGCGAATTGTTCGGGTGGCGTTACCCCTTGGGGAACCATCTTAACATGCGAAGAAAATTACGACATGTTTTATTGCGAACGCAATCACGAAGATCAATCTTTGATTCCAAGTTTATATGATGTAGAATGGTACAAACATTATCCTTATCCACCAGAGCATTATGGCTGGGTGGTGGAAGTTGACCCTAAAACGGGAGCCGCTCAAAAACACATTGCACTGGGCCGTTGCGCGCACGAATGTGCTACAATGAAAGAACTAGAAGACGGTCGTTTGATTGTCTATACAGGTGATGATGCAAACGACGAATGTTTCTATAAATTTATTGGATCGAAAAAAGGTTCATTGTCTGAAGGCACATTGTATGTGGCAAACACTGAAAAAGGAGAATGGGCATCTTTAAAGTATGAGGATCAAAAAATCCTTCAAGAAAATTTCAAAAATCAAACAGAGGTTTTAATCAGATTGCGTGAAGCTTCTAAATTAGTTGGAGGCACGCCTTTAGACCGGCCAGAAGATATTGAGATTGATCCAATTACTGGAAATGTATTGGTTTCATTAACCAACAATATCCCTAAAGAAAATTATTTTGGAGCCATTATGAAATTGGAAGAAACAGATGGTAAATTCGATTCTTTGACATTCAAAGCGGATACTTATTTGGCAGGAGGAGCAGAAACAGGTTTTGCTTGCCCTGATAATATGGCTTTTGATACAATAGGAAATTTGTGGTTTACTTCTGATATTTCAGGCAGTAAAATGAACAAACCGCCTTACGAAGCTTTCAAAAACAATGGTCTTTTTGTAGTTCCTAGAAACGGAGATCAGGCTGGAAAAGTCATTCAAATTGCTTCTGCCCCAACCGACGCAGAACTTACAGGACCGTTCTTTTCACCTGATGGTAAAACCTTATTTTTAAGCGTCCAACATCCAGGAGAAAGAAGTACAAGTTTAGCAGAACTTACCAGTCATTGGCCAGAAGGCGGAACTTCAATTCCCAAACCAACTGTTGTTGCCATTAGTGGTGAAGGGTTGAATGGGATTCAGGGGATTGTTTAGAAATCACTCATTAACGATTCAAAACTTTCTTCATTTCTTCATGAGCGAGTTCTTTATCAAAAATTGCTTCGATTGATAATTTTAATTTATTAATCGAAGCAACTTTAATAATGCCGCTGTCCGATTTTTTCTCTAATTTGTACTTCTTGTTTTTTTTGTCCAACAAGTATTGCTCAATTATTTTTTCTTCTGGTAAAATGATCCAATATTCGTCTACACCATGTCTTTCATAGTCTAAAAATTTCACTCCTCTATCTCTATCTTTTGTTTTTGGAGAGGCAATTGCTACTGCCAAATTGGGGGCTGGAAACAAACTCATATCATCCTTAAATTCTTTTGATTTTTTCTTATTAAAATAGCACAGATCTGGTTCATAATCGTTTCGGGTTAAACGAATCATAATTTTTTCATAACCTACAAAGCCTAAATCATTTTCGATAACATATGAATCTAAAATTTTAATTAGATTAGTGCTTATATCATTGTGCAATTTTTTAACAGGAGAATGGATAATCACTTTTCCATTTATAAATTCTGTTTTTAACTCCTCCGTCTTAATTGAATTATAGAATTTCTCGCGTCTTTTTTGTTCCTTTTTTAGCTCAATTGCAATTTCTTCCAAAATAATAGGAGCATCTGGGTCTTGTAATACCTTTTCAACAAGTTCCTTACGATTTAAAGATTGGACGGTCATTTTTTTTTTCTTACTAAATTACTATTTTTTTTATTATTTGTCAAATTATCATTTTTGATGGTTGTATAATTACTGCTTACTCCCACAATGAGGACAATAGGCAAACCCTTCATCCACACGATTATTGCAATTTGGGCAAAATTTAATTTCCTCAACAACAGATTTAAATGGAACACTTGTTTTGAACGTAAAAACATCAGGAATTTCCTTTAAGAAACTAGATTCATTTCCTTTTTCTGTTAATAAAAACAAATCGTCTTTTGCACGAGTAATTGCTACATAAAAAAGTCGTCTTTCTTCTTCAAGTAGCAAATCATGATTTGATTTTTTTACTATTTGATAAATGCGGTCTTCCATCCAAACATCAGGAAAACCACCTTTCCCCTCTGTTAATCCAATGATAAAAACCGCTTTGGCTTCCAATCCTTTTGAGGAATGGATGGTTTTAGCAGAAACAAAAATTCGCTCTTGTTTAAACCTTTCGAAGTAAGAACCAAACATTTTACTTCTGCGATACAGAAAAAGTATGTCCTCTTTATTGTATCCTTCTTTTATTAATTTTCTAATTTGATTTACAACATAATCAATATTTTCCGATTCTGTTTTACCAGCATAAATATGAATTTTACTAGTTGATTTTTTAGAAGATTTCACTTCCTTCTCCACCTTAAATTTATTGTGTTTTATTACCTCATTACTTGCACCTACTATATTTTCAGAGCTTCGATAATTCATACTCAATTTAATGGTTTCGGCATTATTAAAATGCTCTTGAAAATTCACAATGTAATCAACATTAGATCCTCTAAATCCATAAATGCTTTGCCAATCATCACCTACACAAAAAAGTTGATTTTTATCCGTCAATAACAATTTTATCAAATCAACCTGAAGATTATTGACATCCTGAAATTCATCCACCAAAATATAATCATACTTTTTTCTAAATTTATCACCAATTTCTGAATGATTTTTAAAAAGTGAAATCGTTTTGGTAATCATATCATTGAAATCAAGATAAGATTTATTAGTGCAATAAGATTTATACTGGTCAATGATTGGTATTGCTAATTTATAAAAATCTCTTACTCTTTCGTGTTGATCTTTTTGTGCTTTTTCTAAAATATCTGTTGTCGCAAAATTCTCTACTTTTACCATGTCGGTAACACCCATAATCAAACGAATAAAATTTTTTATTTCTTTGTGATATGTCCGAAATTCTTCTTCAAAAGAAAGTGCATTTGTAAGGTTAAAATTAGCAGGCAATCGGCTTTTTACAATTCTTTCAAGAGCTAAATTAAAAACCGCCGTATCTTTTGTTTGCTCTTCAAATGTCTTTACAAGCAACTTATTTGCCTTAAAAAACTGTTCCTCTTTATCCCTTGTAGGAAAACTCATTTTGCTAACATGCTCCAAATATAAATTAGCTTCAGGGATAAAAAAATCAGGCTCAAATGCAAAATCGCTAAAATTTATATTGGGTTCGTATTCAAATTTTATATTGTGTCGATAAAGCCAATCCGCAATGTACTGCTCAGATTTAGAACGAACTCTTGTACCATTTAGAGTAGTGTAAAATTTCATATCTTGATACGAAGAAGAACGCTTTGCCTTATCTATATGAACCCGATCAATCATATAATCCAAAACATATCTTTTTAAAGCAATAATGTATTCATTGGATTTACAATTTTCAATCAAAATTTTATAGTATACTTCAAAAGAAGTTTCAGTAGCAGCATATTTTGAAAATTCATTGTCCTTGCTTTTAGCATCACCAATTATTTTGAATTTATTGTCGAATTCATTTACTCCAAAATTTCTCAAAATATAATAGCACAAACTGTGAAATGTTTTAAGAGTAAGATTATCAATCCACTTATGTTTTTTTGTAAAAAAATATCGCTCTGCATTCTTCTCTTTTTCTCTTTTGGTTTTATCTGCAAGAATTTCCACATATTCTTCCGTATCATCAGCCGTGATAATCAGTCTATCCAGCATTTCATTTGCTGCATTTTTAGTAAAAGTAATTGCTAAAATATTGCTGGGATTTACACTTTTTTCTTCAATTAAATAAATCAATTTCTGAAGCAATGTCTTCGTTTTACCTGACCCTGCACCTGCAAGAACAAGCAATCGTTTACTTTCACTCATAACAGCCTCTTGCTGTTTGTCATTCAAGTTGCTTAAATCCGTTTTTGTTTCTTGCACAGGTTTTGGTTTTAATGGTAATATCAAATTTAAGAATAAGTTAGGTACTTAAATTGGCATAACCAAAAAAAGGGAGACATCTTTCGATGAACTCCCTTGACATAGCAATTACCACTTTAGTGGTTAAATTTTTTTATTGCGAAATTAAGCAATCTCTACAATCTTAGAGATTGGTTTTGCAGCTTCCAATTTAGCAACAGTGATGGTCAAAATACCATTCACATAGTTTGCATCAATTGATTCTTTGTTCGCCTTGTCGCTCAAAGTGAAAGTACGTTTAAAGTTTCTTGTTTTAAATTCTCTTTTAAGAAATTTCACATTTGACTTTTTCACCTCTACTTTTGGCTCCGCATTTTCAGTATTCTCATCAGTTGTTTCTGTTGCATTTGTAGCCTCGGTTGCTTTTACTTTCTCCCCTTTAATGGTTAGATAATCTCCCTCAACCTTGATTTCAAAATCACTTTTCTCCCAACCAGGAACTGCAACATCAATGATGTAATTATCATCCGTTTCAGAGATGTTTACAGGTGGTCTAAAATAATTAGTGGCAACATTTGTACCGCAATCGCCCTGAGCAGAATTAGCTCCAAATAAATCGTCAAAAAAACGGTTCATCTCGTTGGCAAAATTGTTCTGTGGTCTTCTTTTAGTTCTATGCATTGTTCAAATATTTAAAGTTATAAATTTATTCGTTATTTGAACTGTATAGGTCAATCTACGTGCCAACACAATTTTTAGCAGCTTCTAGGTAAATATTGTCAGAATTCAATGCCATTATGACTGATTTAATTGATTTTATAATGACATTTTGTCAAAAAGACAAAATAATCTTCTAAATCAATTCACAATCTCCATTCTCCAAATCCTTCACTACCTTTTTATATTTCACATCATTTACAACTTTTCCGTCAGAATATTTCACACTCACTTTTTCATTGCGACCGATTTTTTCTTCACCTCCCACAAAAATTCTACCTTCAGGTTTGGGTTCGAATTCTAACAAAGGATTATTCTTAATTTTATTCAAAAGTCCTTCCATTTTTTCTTCATCTAACATAAGTTCAGGCTTCAAATCAAAAGATGCAATAAATTCCTTTTCTTCAGCTTTCCAATCTTCTATATTTACACTTTTTGGTGCTTCCCATTTATGAATAAAATTATACTTCCATAAACTATGTCTGTAAGCTTTTTTAAATCTTTTTCGAAAACTAACAAACATTTTTATTTGAGCATTGTATTGATTCTCGTTTATAATATTGTACTCTAATAGAAATTCTAAAAAATAAATAACTCCATAAATAAGCAATGGTCCCGCAATTTCCTCTCCTGAATCAAAGCCTAAGAGAGATATTATAAAATTTTCAAAATCAAGGTCAAACTTAAAAAAATCGCTCCAGTTTTTACAATCATTATTGGATTCCAATAAATACGCAAACATCCTATTCGTAAAATAACTGCTAACTAGAAAAGAACATCCAACTTCATGCATTTTAACAAAAAACCTTAATTGCAAATTGGCCAATATAGGATGACGACTCTCACCTGTAGTATACTTTGATAATAAATCCTTTACCTTTTCTACAGAACTATCTCTTAAACCAAATTCAATATAATCTTCAATTTTAGTATCAATTTCAAAATCATACTTTTCTAGTACAGGTATAATATCTCTATTTATCTCAATGCTTTTTTTATTGTCTCTAGACGAGTATAATTTTTCCAGTACAATACTAAATTTATACACTCTGAGTTGAGCCGCTAAACTATTCAAATCTGGATTTTCAACAACAAACTTATACTGGCTTTCAATTAATTCCTCCACTTGGTCAATAAACCCATTGCAAGCCTGATAAGCAAGCTTATTCAAAACATCCTCTTCATCATATTGAACTTCAACATTTCCACTCCATAAATCTAAAGCTTTTTTTCTCTCTCCTTTAAAACAGTAGTATCCAAACAATGCATTCTCAACACACTCTCCATCTGACCTATATAAGCCTGGGTGTTGCTTTTTCAACACCTTATAAAGTTCCTCAACCTTGTCATACCTTCTGACAAATTCAAGATGATCTGAGAACACATATACAAATGCACCCAAATCCTCCTCTTCCATTTCATCTTGAGATATTTCTCGATTAAAAGCCTGTATCGCTTCATCTGCAAATTCTATAATGTCCTCATTTTCTATTTTCCACCATAATTCAGCAAATACCGACTCGTTTTCTTTTTTACAACAATATTGATATTGTTTTCTGGACCCACAAAAACAAAGCTCTTCCATTCTTATTTTGTCACGAACTGCCTTCATTGAATTTATATCGTTTTCATACTCCCCTTTAAATTCATTGTAATGCTCTTCCCAATCCTCTCTATATTCACTGTAAAATCTATGTTCCCACTCAACAAATTTATCTCCTAACTCAATACTTTTAATTGCCTCCTTTATTTCGATAATACTTGAAGTATACCTAACATTTTTATCTTTATTTTTTTCATAATAACTAAGTAGTTCCTTAAATTTAGGCAAGTATCTTTCAAATTTGGGATGTGCTAAATCACCATATAAAGCAGATGCCCAACCAGAATCCTTCTTTTCCAACATTTTAGAAATTTGAGCATCATATTTATCCAAATCAGCAAACCTAAAACTATCGAATAAAAAATGATAACATGCACTTGAACCTATTTCATGCAGTCTAAATATCTCAGCCAAAGATTTCTCTACCACTTCCTCCCCTATTTCTCGCAATAACTTCCCAAACAGATAAAGACCTTGTTCATTCATAAAATCACTCGAATCAAATTCTGATGTATACAAAGCAATAACAGGATCGATCAAAGCTCGATCAATATGTCCCTCAGCAACAATTGCGTATGATAAAGAGGCATCAGAATGATCTCCAAAATTTCTTAATCCCTCAATGACCTTTTTTAATATTTCATCATCTTTTCCGTAGTTTCGCAAATATTTTATCGCCCCAAAAGGAAGTCCCGAATTCTGAGTTTCAATAATATAAATCGCCTCTTCTTTAGATGTAACCTTCATTTTATTTTCCTGATTAGTTAAGAAAACAAATATATGAAATCAAAAGCAAAAAGGGCAATACAACAAAGGAATTTCTCCAGTGCTATATTGCCCTTTTGTTTCTTCTATGGACTTATTGTAGCTAAAATTTCAGCCTTTTTCTACCCCTTACCTTTTCCTTTTTTTCCTTTACTTCCCTTGTCTTTACTATTTCCCTTATCACCTTTGTCTTTCGAATCTTTACTATCTCCAGAATCATCACTGTCACCTGAGTCGCCAGTATCTTTTGAATCACCAGTATTTCCAGTAAGAGTAATTTCTCCACATTCTTCTTTTAATGCATCAGCTTCTTCCTGTACAGCAATTAGTATAGCCTCCACTTCACCGTCGTAAGTTTCTTTAGCTACTGCAAGTGCCTCTTCTTTCGCTGCATGAGCGTCCTCTCTCTCCTCTTCACTTGTCGCATTTTTCATCGCCTCACTAAAGGCTTCATTAATTTCCTTTTTAGTTTCTTTATACGCCTCTTTGACTCCTTTTTTGTCTTCTTTGAATTGCTGACTTAGTTCCTTTGCTATTTGGTCGCAATCAATCCCTTCAGCACCAGCAGTATCTTGTGCTGATACATTAATTGTAAATAAAATGGCAACCAATGCACAGATTTTTAAAATTGATTTTTTCATAATTCTTGATTTTTTCTTAATATTTGTTAATAGTTGAGATTTAGAAACATATTAAAATATAAGTCACTATTTGCAAGGGGTCTTTTATAAAGGCATTTTTTATTATTTGGGCGTTCCCTTCGGGCGGGCTATTCGTGGGTTCGCTTCACTCCGCTCTGCGGTCGATAAAGATTCTGCGGAATAATTAGCTAACATACTTTGAACGCTCTGCGGTCTTTTAGTCGTTTTCAGCTTGATAAATTTTGGAATCATATTCAATAATCTCAAAGAGGTTGCAGCCAAAATGATGTGTTGAAATCCTTACCTAAACAGCATTGATTATAGCATTGCAACATTGAAGCATTTTTTTAATCGTTAACCGCCTTCCAAATCATGTCTTTAAGTTGCGGAATGTTTTTACCAGTAATCGAAGATATAAAGACAGTTGGGACGTTTTCGGGTAGTCCATCTTCTCTCAACATATCTTCCAATTCATCATCAATTAAATCGGCTTTGGTGATGGCGAGGAGACGCTCTTTGTCCAGCAAATCTTTATTGAACTGAGCGCACTCATTTAGCAAAACTTCAAATTCTTTTTTGATGTCTTCTGTATCCGCAGGAACCATAAATAAGAGTATGGAATTACGTTCGATGTGCTTTAAAAAACGATGCCCTAGACCTTTTCCTAAATGTGCATTTTCGATGATCCCTGGAATGTCTGCCATTACAAAAGAACGATTATCGCGGTAGGCAACAATCCCTAAATTGGGAACAAGCGTGGTAAAAGGGTAGCTGGCAATTTTAGGTTTTGCCGCAGAAATACTTGCCAATAAAGTGGATTTTCCTGCATTGGGAAATCCGACTAAACCAACATCTGCCAAAACTTTTAGTTCCAATATTTTCCAAGCTTCTTGTCCTGGAATTCCAGGTTGTGCATACTTGGGGGTTTGATTGGTAGAAGATTTGAAATGAACATTTCCAAGTCCGCCTTTTCCTCCAGATAGCCAAACTTTCATCTCACCATCTTCCATAATTTCAAATTCGACTTCGTCGGTTTCAAAATCTTTGGCAACCGTTCCGATGGGTACATCAAGAATGACATCTTTTCCATCAGCTCCAAATTTTTGATTGCCACTACCGTCGCCACCGTGTCCAGCTTTGATATGTTTTCTGAATTTTAAATGAAGCAAAGTCCATAAGTTTCGATTACCTCTTAGGATAATGTGTCCACCACGACCACCATCGCCACCATCAGGTCCACCTCTTTCAATAAACTTTTCGCGATGCAAGTGAGTAGAACCTTTTCCGCCATTACCAGAAGTACAGCAGATTTTTACATAATCAACAAAATTTCCTTTTTCCATTTATTTAATCAGTATTCCTCAGAAATTATCAGATATTCCAACAAGTTCATAAATATAAAAAAAGGACGAACCATAAAGGAATGGTTAAACAATAACTTATAACATTTTTCTTCGATATTTTCTGATATTTTTGCGAGATGTCGGACCAGTCAAAAATACTCATCTTAACCCTGCTAGGACTGGAACGCCAGTCCGATCCATTTTTTTCTTAAATATCAAAAAATCTCTTTGAAAAATTTTTATAACTTATTATTGAGTCCACTCCAGAAAGATAAAAAATCAAAAATGTTTTTTTTAGCGATCTTTGCACCTTTCTCAATTCCCTGATGCTCAGGCATCAACGAATCTCAAAAAATGCAAACCTCATCTAAAAAATTCCATTTTGTGAAAATTATCTCTTTTTGGAGTAGACTCATTATTTAAACATTCCAAAGGGCGTCCTTTTGAATGTGTATTATGATATTTTTATAAAAATTATTTTAAAATTTAACCATCAATACTCGCGCAAATTACTGTAGATATTGTCTGAATATCCCCTTCGCCCTTAATATCCGATAATTTACGTTGATCTGCGTAATAATCTGCAACTACCGATGTTTTTTCTCTGTAAACTTGCATTCTATGGCGAATGGTTTCTTCATTATCATCTGTACGACCAGAATCTGCTGCTCTTTTTAACAATCTGTCAACCAATTCATCTTCACTTACATGAAGTGACAATACTTTGGTAATGCTTAAAGATTTATCCTTTAACAATTGATCCAATGCTTCCGCTTGAGCGACTGTTCTTGGAAAACCATCAAAAATGAATCCTTCTACAGAATCAAAATGTTCATCCAAAGCATTGCTTATCATTCCAATAACTACTTCGTCAGGTACCAATTCGCCTGCGTCCATATATTTTTTTGCTTCAAGTCCCAATTGGGTTTTGGCTGATACTTCGCTTCTCAATAGATTGCCTGTTGAGATATGTTTAAGGTTATATTTTTCTATTAATTTTTCAGCTTGCGTTCCTTTTCCACTGCCTGGAGGTCCGAAAAGTATAAGATTCAACATTTGTATAGTTGGTTTTGTTTTATGTATTTAATTTATAGATAGCACTATGCATTGAGATAGAAGTTCCAATATATTTGAATTAGACTACAAAATTAACGATTTGCTTTTATTTTAGAACAATTTTAGACGATAAAGACGTTCCTAATTCGTTATAAATGTGAATGAAATACAATCCAGTCGCTAAATTCTCGCAATTTCGGTAGAATTTTGTGGTATTCGACTCTTCAAAAATTTCTTTTTTGACAAGTTTGCCATCACTATTTCGTATTTCAAAGCCAATTGGAGTAAAATTTTTTGGTAATTCGATGTAAAAACAATCTGTTGAAGGATTGGGAAAAATGTTTATATTAGGTATTGTATTAATATTTTCAATAGCATCTATGCAATCTTCCACATTAATTTCCAACGTTGTTGTGTCACTAAAACTATTACTTTCTGTGTCTACATTATTGGCGATTAAGGAAACCAAGTAAGACCCGTTTTGGTCGTATGTATGAACTGGATTTTCTTCAGTACTTTCTTTTTCATCTCCGAAATCCCAAATTACATCATCCGCATTCGAAGATTGATTGGTAAAAGTAACAGAAAGACATTGAACCTCATTTCCAAAAGCAGCCTTTGGAGCAATATGTGGTGGATTGGGATTCAATCCTATTTTATATTTTTGATAATTAGAAAGATCACCGTTGAAAGCGGTCAGTTTGATTTCAAATTCTCCAGCTTCTTGGTATTTTTTTGTTGGATTAATTTCTGTTGAAAAACTGCCATCTCCAAAATCCCATTCATAGCTATTTGCATTTTGGGATAAATTTTTAAAAGCGTATTCCTCCGAATCGCTATCATATTCGTAAATGAATTTAGGGATCGGAAAATTAGCGACTTCTTTGGTACTTTCCAGTAGCAATAGTTTGTCAGGACCATAACTTTCATCTCCATATCCGTCATTATTAGAAGTGGCTAGAATTATTTTACCATCAGGCATTACACAAACATCCCTAAATCTTCCATAATCATCTTTCAAAATTTGTGATGCTTCACCAGAAAGAATGCTTGTTCCAGCATCATTGAGTTCCATCACCCTAAAATCTTTTTGTTTTAAGACAGCCAAAATTATAGAGTTTTGCCATTCAGGAATACTTGGATGATTGTAAAATTCAATACCACCTGGAGCAATCGTTGGTGTCCAAATAACTCTCGGGTAAGTTACTTGAATTGAATCACAGAAATTCATTTCTAATACATCATCACAATAGCCCTCTACATTTGGCCAACCATAATTATTTGACCTTTCAATGATGTTGATCTCGTCATCGGAATTGGGACCGTGTTCTGAACTAAATAAAAAACCGTTATTGGTCAACGCCAAACCTTGTGGATTTCGATGACCGTAAGAATAAATTGGACTGTCAGGAAAAGGATTGTCTGATGGAATGCTCCCATCTAGGTTTAAACGCAATGTTTTTCCATTTAAATTTTCAAGGTCTTGAGAAGTAGAAACATCTTGGGCATCGCCCGTTGTCATAATTATTTTAAGATCAGGACTTATAAATACTCTAGAACCATTGTGCGTTTTAAATCCTCGGATATTATCAATCATAACAAACTCCTCTTCCAAAGTTTGAGTGCTAGCTTTGTAAGTATAGCGAACCAATTTTTCTTTTAATTCTTCCGCTTGATTGAAATAAGTGTAAACAAAATAGACATAAGGATTTTCTGCAAAATCTGGATGCAAGCACAAGCCCAATAAACCAGATTCTTGTATTTCAGCACAATCATCTAAAGTTATTAAAACAGTTCTTTCTCCAGAATTAGGATTTACTTTACTAATAATTCCATTGCGTTCTGTCATCCATATATTTCCATCAGGGCCGTAGGTTATTTCCCAGGGAACGTACAAATTTCCTATTAATATGGATATATTTATAAGTGTAGAATCAAGCTGAATTTCAGTTTGTTGGGAGTGTAAATTCATAGAGACAAACAAAAGGGCAATAATTCCTAAGCTACATATCCGTTTGTTTGTTTTTGTTCGTTTCATTTAACCAGTTTTTATTAATTAGGCTTTTGGCTGTTAGCCTTTGGCCTTTGGCTGTTAGCCTTTGGCCTTTGGCTGTTAGCCTTTGGCCTTTGGCTGTTAGCCTTTGGCCTTTGGCTGTTAGCCTTTGACCTTTGGCTGTTAGCCTTTGACCTTTAGTATTTAATCTTTAGCTATTGGCTTTAAGTCTTTAGTTAGTATTTAATCTTTAGCTATTGGCTTTAAGTCTTTAGTTAGTATTTAATTTTTAGCTGTAGTGTTTATGTTTTTTTGCCAAAAGCCAAAAGCCAAGAGCCAAGAGCCAAGAGCCAAAAGCCAAGAGCCAAGAGCCAAAAGCCAAAAGCATTTTTATCATCTTATCAAAACAACATTTCCCTGAACAATTTCACTTTCGCCATTTCGATAATTTACTTTAACAAAGTAAACATAAACACCGATTTCTTGTTCAACCCTATTGAAAGTTCCATCCCAGCCTAAGTTATAGTCGGTAGAATGATAAACACGTTGTCCCCAACGGTTATAAATACTAAATTCAAGATCTTCTACACCATCAGTGTTTAAAATGTAAAGAGTACTGTTTTGACCATTTGGAGTAAATGCAGATGGAATGGCTATTTGTCCTAAACATTCTCTGGCAACAACATTTGCTTCCAAATTTACAGTTCCGCAAGGGCTAGCATCTCTGACAACATTATAAGTAAAAATATAATTATCAGATTCAAGACCTGTAAAATCAATCATGGTACTTCCATCAGGAATGATTGTATTGTCTGGGGCAAACCAAGTTCCAGGAATTTCTGAATTGATTACTAAATCATTTAAATCTAATGAGCTTGGAGTGCCACCATCATTGCAAACAGTTGCATCTGGTGTAATTTCTACATCTACACTTTGTTCTATATTTATGGTTACAGTTGTTGTACTAAGTGGACAGTCAGTTGTAGCAGCAAATGAATACTCAAATACATAAGTACCTGCAATTTGACCTAAAGGGCTAAAACGTCCTGTAGTAGGATCAAAAGTTCCCGATGAAGGAACAGTTGAAGTTTCTGTCCAAGAACCAGAAGGATCAGGATCGGTTAAAAATTGATCCAAACCGTAAACTTGCGAATCGGAAGCGCAAAGCGTTTCTGTTGAACCGATTCCAGCATTATTACAAGCATCATTGCAAGTATAGGTTCCTTCAAAAAAACATCCACCAATAATAACAGTGTTACCTTGTGAAGTAATGGTGTATGTTAGTAAATCATTTTGAGCTAATGTATCAGGTGGTGTTTGGGTAGTAAATGCACCATTAACCGAGTATTCAACAATCAAATCATTGGGTGCTCCTGGTGGACAGTTGAATGTGATTTCTGGATCACAATCTGTAGGTATTTTAAAAAGAGAAGCATCAATTGGTGGATAGACGGTAATGCTAAATGCTCCTCCATCTTCTGAAAAACTTGGATCGGTACTACATTCTACACGAATAGAAATTGTTTTCACATCAATATCGCAGCCACTTCCAGCATAGTCTAAAACCATCTGATCATTGTTTACATTTATAGGGTTGTTATTTGCATCCGTTAAAATAAATATAGCTTCTGGGTTGGTGCTAATAACATCCAGCGTGCTTGATATATTTGTCACACTTCCTGTTACTCCACAAATCGAAGGAATTGGCTGATTGATTGGAGTTAAATCTGTCGGACAAGTTGCATTGCAATCAGCAGTAAATGAACCATCAAGATTTGGACAGCTTGTAGGTGGCATCAATCCATTGATATAAGTTACTTTGTAATAAATATCTTGTGGAGGATCTGTATCTACTAGTGGAGGCAACATCAATGTCTCATCATAGGTTATACCATCAGTAGAATATTCTACAATAATGTCTGTACTTGTACAAGTTATGTCTAATTGTCTATCACAAGGATCTGCAGGTCTTTTAAAGAAATTGGTTAAGTTTGGGAAAACGGTTGCTTCAAAACTTCCAGCAGGTTCAAAAACATTAGCATCTGCAACACATTCTATTTCTAAATTATAATTTAAAACAATAGGCTCACAATTGTTGTTATCGTGTGTAAAAGTAATGTTTGGATCAACTTCTGTTCCATTTTCTTGATACCAAACTGCTTTACCACATTGAGGCATATCAAAATTGAGTGTATCGACACCTGGATTGGTGTCCCATTCTCCATATCTATTTTGGTCAATATTATAGGTGTTTCCATCGCAAAAACTCAAAGATGGATAGTTAAAGTTTTCATCAAGAAAAACGCCATTGATTACAAAAGGATTTAAGATCAAATTTCCACAATCTGATGCTTGGCAAGGTAAAGGGCAATTTACCATTTTTATTCCAATAGCAACACAGCCAAAATTTTCACCTCCAGGATAATATACACGGTAGGAAACTTGGTTTCCTGAAGATCCAACGGGAAAAGTAGGAGGAGTTGAGGACCAATCTCCCGCACCTTGTGATGATTCGTATTCAACTGTAAGCCCAACATTACATTGATTTGATATAGAGATGGTTCCATCACAATCATTACTGGTAATTTCGTCTGTACAAGCCAATAGCGAACTACTTGGAAAAATAGTTGCTGTAAAAAATCCTCCCGAAATAGATATGCTAGGGTCTTCAGTGCATACTAAAAGTAATTCATATCTGTAATCGAAGAAATCTCCTAGTACTCCTTGTGGTGGTGGAAAATCAGGGATAACAAGTGTTGGGTCAGGCACAGGAGCACCATTTTCTGTTTGCCAAACTAAGTCATAGTCAGCTTTATCAACATCTGCTGTTACGTTAGATGCAAATTGGGTTAAATCAAAACCGCTTTCGCAAAAGCTACCAGCAGATGTTGATAGTGGTGTTACCAAAGTAGTTGGGCAAGCTGCTTTTATACTAATAACAGCGATGCATATAATTAATGCAAAACAAGCAATGTGTTTTATCATAAGCGTTTTTCTAAAATAGTTTGTTGTAAAAATACAACTATTCAATAATAAACTAATGTATGAGAACTGATTTGGTCAACATTTATTTTTATTTCGTTTCACTAAACTACGATGGTAGCAATCTCTTTTGGAACAAATGAACTTACATCGCCACCATATTTCAATATTTCACGAACAACTGTAGAGCTGATATGTGAATATTGTGGGGAACTGGCCATAAATATGGTTTCGACTCCTCCTTTTAATTCCTTGTTAAATAATGCGATGGTTTTTTCATATTCAAAATCGGTGCTTGAGCGCAAGCCTCGTATGATGAATTGTGCATTTTCCGATTCACAAAAATCCACTGTTAAACCTTCGTAAGCATTTATAGATACCTTTTCTTCTTCTTTGAAAATACTTTTTAATAATTCCAACCTTTTAGCGAGTGGAAAAAAATACTTTTTTGCAGAATTGTTTCCTATTGCCACAACTATTTCATCGAAGAGCGGCAAAGAACGCTTTACAATGTCTAAATGACCAATGGTAATTGGATCAAAGGAGCCGGGAAATACAGCAATTCGTTTCATTAGATTTTTTTATCGAAAATAAATAATATAGATCATTAATCCACCATAAATAAAAGTTGAGAAAATGACACCGCGTGCTGAACGGTCTTTTTTTAACCAAAAGAACAGAAAGAATAAAAGCAAATTAAAAATAGCTCCCAATCTTATGAGAGGTGATAAGATGATTGGATTTGTCATAGCTTCTGAAAAATTTCCCCAACTGCTTTCGTCAATTAAGAAAGTATAAAAGAACAATGCGCCTAAAATAGGAAGGAGCAGTCCTAGTAAAAATCCAAAGAGCAAGTTATCCAACTTTTTCATTAATGTTCCATTCTTTATTTAAATAGTCAATGTCTTCGTGAGAGGTCAAGTCAAATTTTACGGGAACAACAGAGATAAAGCCATTTTTTATGGCGTGTACATCTGTTCCTTCACCAATATCATCACTTTTAAATTGTCCCAGCAGCCAATAATACTTTCCTCCATAAGGATCTTCTTTTTCTTGAAAATCCTCTTTCCACATAGCAATTGACTGTCTGCAAATTTTAATACCTTTAATTTTTCCCACATCAATTGAAGGAAAGTTTACATTGATTAAACGCGATTTGGCCTTGTCAAATTTTAGAAATTGTTCAATAATTATAGGCACATATTTTTTACAGACCGATAAATCCCCCTCTTCGTCGTAATTGACATCCGAAAAACCAATAGAAGGCACTCCATCGATTGCTGCTTCCATAGCTGCACCCATTGTTCCAGAATAAACCACATTGATAGAGGTATTAGAACCGTGATTGATACCAGATAGGCATAAATCTGGTTGCTCATCCAATATTTTATCCATCGCAATTTTGACACAGTCAACAGGTGTTCCAGAGCAAGCATATGCCACTACCTCTGGACCAAATAAATCCTTTTTTTTGAGTCTTAATGGTTCGGTTAAAGTAATGGAATGTCCTTTGGCAGATTGTGGTCTGTTAGGAGCTACAACCGTTACTTCCCCAAATTGTTTAGCAATTTCCACTAGGCACTTAATGCCTCTTGAATAAATGCTATCATCATTACTTATTAATATTTTTAATTTTTTATCTATCATTTTTTATTGAAGCTTCTATGTAAAGCGAAATTAATAACTTCCTCCAATTTATCATCATCTTTTTCTGATTTCCTTCGTTGTTAAAAGCACCACGTAGCTTGGCTACCGAACGTTGGACTGGCATACTTTTAGCGTCTTATAAATCGAAAAAATTTAACAATAAATTTGGAGGTACTTATTTATTTCATTTCACAAAAAGACCTCCAGAGTTAAAAACAATGGAGGTCTAAAGTTATTTTTGGAACCTCTTGAGGTTAAATACATTGAATGTATTCTTTCAAGTATTTTGGGTTCTTTTTTATTTATTTAAAATCAATTACTTCAACATCGAATATCAAGCAAGAGTTAGGTGGAATTTTTCCAGCAGGACGAGAACCGTATGCCAAAGTCGAAGGAATGATTAATTTTCCTTTACCACCTTTACCAAATTTAGGAATACCTACTTGCCATCCAGGTACAACACCATTTAATGGAAAAGTAGCTGGTTGACCTCTGTCAACAGAAGAGTCAAAAATAGTCCCATCTGTTAAAGTACCATGATAATGTACCGTTACTTCATTTTGCAAACCTGGTTTTTCCGCTGATCCAGCTTCTTCCACTACATAGTAAACTCCAGAAGGATCACGCTCTGCTTTTAAGCCTTTATCTGCAATGTATTTTTTGATAACTTCCTCATCTATAGCTAGTTGCTTTTCAGAAAGTTTTGCTTGTATTTTAGCTTGTTCAGCTTGTCTTTCAGCTTGTTCTGCTTGATTCAAAAAATCAATGACTTCCACATTAAATACTAAACAAGAATTTGGTGGAATTTGACCAGCATTTCTTGGACCGTAAGCCATAGTAGAAGGAATGATTAATTTTCCTTTACCACCTTTACCAAACTTAGGGATACCTGTTTGCCATCCTGGAATAACTCTTCCTAAAGGAAACTCAAATGGTTCGCCTCTATCAACAGATGAGTCGAAAACAGTACCATCTAATAACATTCCGTGATAATGAGCAATGATAAAATCTTGTTGACCTGGCTTTTCCGCTGATCCAGCCTCTTCGATTACATAGTACAATCCAGAAGGATCACGCTCTGCTTTCAAATTATTGTCAGCAATGTATTTTTTAATTAATTCTTCATCGGTAGATGCTTGTTCACTAGGATTCACGTTTGTGGGATTTGAGTTTTGAGAATTGACTGTTTGCGCAGTCTCTGTAGTTTTTGAAGCTGTATCCGCATTTTGAGCAGCTTTATTTTCTGATGAGCAAGAGCAGAACACCAAAAATATAAAAGCAAGGGATAATTTGCTAAGATTTTTCATTAAAATGAGTATTCAGTTGAAATAATGCGCAAAGATATTTATTAAGCGCGAATAAACCTTAATATCGCCTATTAATTAACGATATTGACCTGATATATCTGAAAATGAAAGCTTTTTGCGTATTTTTGGAGAAATATAGGTTCAAGTTTTGCAACTCTTTCAATAATTAGGGTGTTTTTTTAAAATACTATTAGCTATTGGCAGAAGAAAGGAAAAGTGTGAAGCATAAATTTAACCAAGACAGAATACTGACAAAATTTGCAACGAAGCACACGTACAGACGTTGCATGCAACGTCTCCTAAGTAATAAAGTACAATGAAAAAAGACAAACCAGAAAAAGAAGAATTCATCAATCCTATTGATGAGGATAAAATCACGGAAAATCCTTCTACGTTGCCTTATGCGCATACAATTGGAGGAGTGGTTATAAAACCAGAAGATCAAGGAAGGATTAAGGGACGAGCTTTGTCGGCAATGGCGGACCAGACGGATATGCAAATGGATCAAATAAAGAGACAGATTGCATTATTGGCGGAGCAAGCGAAAGAAATTCAACGCAGAAAGGAAATTTCGGAGCTTATTTACACGGCTACAATGAATTTTGAGCCTCTTATTAGCCATATCTATCATCTGTACATCAAGAAAAACGATGAAATGGTGCTGTTGATGGTTGCTCCAAGCGAGTGGGGCGGTTCTATGCCTTTTAAAAGATGCATTGCTACAGTAAAATTATTGGCGGATCATACTTGGGATATTATTGAGGAGTATAAGTAATGCTTGAATGTTTGAATGCTTCAATGTTGGAGAATACTTGCTGTGTGATGTTGCCACAATTTTTTAATGCTACAATTTTTGTTGTTTGAGGTTTGAAGTGTTTTCTAAATTCAGGCAATCAATTGATCTTTCTAGTTCTTTTATTTTACTTTTAAGCTTAGTACACTGTAAATTAAATAAATGTGCTTTTTTGAGCTTTGTATTTTTGAACTATACAAAGAACGCACGGAAACTGATAGCAGGGCTACCAAGTTGAGTACGAGATGCAGTATAGTACAAAAAGACATGTTCAAAAAGTATAGTTATTTATTTTACAGTGTACTTAGTGATTTCTAATTTTAGTTCTTCTTCTGTTTGTAATTTAAAAACATCTCCCTCAATGTGAGATTTTATATTAGTTTTAGAAATTTTTTTTATAATAGACAGTCCTGTGCGTGTTTCTATCAAACTCAATGTAAGTATTGTAAAATTATGATTACCCGATATCCATCGAGTTATATCACTTGCTGTTTTGCCAACTAGTTTAGCAAATGATTTTTTATTCATTCCTTCGACAGATTTGATATAATTGGAAATCATTATACCTATTTCAGTAGAATGACGGGTATAATTGTCAATCTCTTTGGGAACACTAAAATTTAAATCGTTAATAGTCTTCATAACTCTAAAATTTCCTTTTGATCAATCTTAGGATTTGGTACAAACTCATTAATTTTAAAATTCATAAAATACACATATATGTAAAATACTAAGCTACATAAAATGTTTTAATCGTAGCACTAAATCTTTAGATTTTTATTAAAAGACCTAATAAAACCGATACTATTAATGTTTGCTGTGTGATATTGCCACGGTTTTTTAATGCTATAATCTTTGCCGTTTGAGAATACTCGAAGACAAATTTCGGACGGCGAGTATCCTCTTCGATTAAGTTGCGGTCCGACGTTTCGGCTCCCCGCTTGTATCTTTGAAAAAAATTAATTTTTATTACATTTAATGATAAAATGGCTGAAGGAACAAGGTTTGCCCGCAAAACAACAATTATTCCCTTTCGGCTGATTAAACCACATTTTCATATACCAAGCCTTTTATATGTTCAAGAATATTCACAATCTGTACTTTAGTGAGGAGTTTTTCTTCTACTTCACATAGTTCCTTGACTTCTGAA